>ENA-UOOI01000209-UOOI01000209.1-fermentation-metagenome-genome-assembly--contig:-NODE-209-length-74592-cov-59.207441_pt1 | contig 74592 bp, 67 predicted proteins | sample MGYA00245779_ERZ724027 | MGnify/ENA primary metagenome ERZ724027 (study PRJEB28704, sample SAMN03018318) | fermentation metagenome | biome: anthropogenic terrestrial biome; feature: soil; material...
CCGTAATAGGCGTCCGGCCCGTGCTTGCGCAGATAATGCTTATCCAGCAGCTCCCGCTGCATCACGGGGAGATCCGGTTCCAGAACCAGGCTGTGCCACGCCATAAAGGCGACTTCCTCCAGCACCACGGCATTGTGCACGGCATTCATCGGAGAGGTTCCCCACGCAAAGGGGCCGTGGCTCGCCACCAGCACGCCGGGCATATCGTTCGGATTTTTTCCCGCGAACGTCTCGACGATCACTTTCCCGGTTTCCAGCTCGTACTTTCCCCGGATCTCCTCTTTCGTCATCATGCGGGTACATGGGATCTCGCCGTAGAAATAATCCCCTTGGGTCGTGCCGAGAGGGGGGATCCCACGCTTCGCCTGGGCGAAGATCGTCGCCCACCTGCTGTGCGTATGAACGATCCCGCCGATGTCCCCGAAGTTCCGGTACAGCTCCAGATGGGTGGGTGCATCCGAGGAAGGACGAAGGCTTCCCTCCACGACCTCGCCGGTATCCAGTTTCATCACGACCATGTCCCCGGGCTTCATCTTCTCGTAATCCACGCCGCTCGGCTTGATCACCATCAGGCCCTTTTCCCGGTCGACCCCGCTGACATTTCCCCAGGTAAACGTCACCAGACGGTGGGCCGGCAGCATCTGATTTGCCTCATATACCTTTTGCTTCAGTTCTTCCAGCATAACTTTCCTCCTTGGAAATTGGGCGCTGTCTTTTTTATTTTTCTTTCGCTTTCCAGACAAGATCCGAAAGCAGCAGGTTCTGCTCGAACTCTTCCGGAACGGTATTTTCCGCGATATGTACGAACTCGATATCCATCATTCGCGCAAAGTCCCGCAGCTGTTCGGCCGTCACGTCATAGCTCAGCGTGGTGTGATGCGCCCCGCCGGCCATGATCCAGCACTCCGCGCCTGTTTTCAGGTCCGGCATGGGCTTCCACATCACGCGGGCCACCGGAAGGTTCGGCATCGTCTGAGTGGGTTTGACGCACTCGATATCCTGAACGATCAGCCGCAGGCGCCCGCCCATGTCCACCAGGCAGGCGACGACCCCTTTTCCGGCGTGCCCTTCGAAAACCAGGCGGGCCGGGGGCTCTTTTCCGCCGATCCCAAGCGGATGGACTTCGATCCGCGGCTTCTGCGCGGCCACGCTGGGGCAGACTTCCAGCATATGGGCGCCCATGGAAAGTTCTTTCCCGACGGTCAGGTCATAGGAGTAATCCTCCATAAAGGTGGTGCCGCCGCCAAGGCCTTCCCCCATCACCTTGACGATGCGGGTCATGGCGGAGGCCTTCCAGTCGCCCTCGCCGCCGTATCCGTAGCCCTGCTCCATCAGGCGCTGGGTGGCGAGGCCCGGCAGCTGCCGCATGCCGTACAGGTCCTCGAAGGTATTCGAAAAGGCGGTGCAGCCCTCGCGGTCCAGCATCCGCTTCAGAGCGATCTCCTCTTTTGCCTGGTACCGCACGGCATCCAGGTCGCCGGTGGAAATCACGTATTTTTGCGCATATTCTTTCATCAGCGCATCCGCCTCGGCGTCCGTGACGGACCCGATGAGCTCCGCCAGCTCGCCGACCGGCCAGGTGTTCACCTGCCAGCCCAGCTTGATCTGCGCCTCCACCTTGTCGCCCTCGGTGACCGCGACGTTGCGCATATTGTCGCCGAAGCGCATGACCTTCAGGTTCCGGCTTTCCTGCACGCCGACGGCGGCGCGCATCCATCTGCCGATTTTCCGCCGTACATCCGCGTCCTCCCAATAGCCCACCACGATTTTCCTCGGGATCCGCATCCGGGCGCCGATGAACCCGTGCTCGCGGTCGCCGTGGGCGCTCTGGTGCAGGTTCATATAATCCATGTCGATGGCCTCGTTGGGAATCGTCCTGTTGAACTGGGTATGGAAATGGAGCCACGGCTTCTGCAGGAGGTTCAGCCCGTTGATCCACATTTTGGATGGGCTGAACGTGTGGCAGAACGTGATGATTCCGGCGCAGGCGTTGTCATAGTTTGCTTCCCGCACGACCGTCACGATCTCGTCGCTGGTCTTCATGATATCCTTGTAGACGACCTCGCAGGGAAGGTCCCCGCTTTTGTTGAGCCCGTCCACGACCTTTTTAGCATCCTCTTCCACCCTGGCCAGCGTTTCGGGGCCGTACAGGAACTGGCTCCCGACCACGAACCAGAACCGGTACTCCTTCAGTTTCATCAGTCAAAACCTCTTTCCTCTGGTTAGTTTATGTGTTCGACGGCGGCCCGCTCTGCGGCAAGCCCCGCCCTGTAATTCTTCATGAAGTCTTCAAATCCCTTGACATCCTTCGGGTCCGGCGGCGTCACGGCGCTTTCGATCCGCGAGAAAACCTTCTGCGACAGATAGGATTCCAGAGTCTCACCCGCTTCTTTTTCCAAAAGGTACGCAGCCAGAAGCGCGATTCCCCAGGCGCCCCCTTCCCCGGCCGTCTCCATGACCGCCACGGGCACCTTCAGCGCCGAAGCCATCAGGGACTGCCCGACCTTCTTCGTTTTAAACAGGCCGCCGTGCCCCAGAAGCGTTTTGATATGGATCTGCTCCTCGGATAAGATATCCATCCCGATCCTGAGGGTGGCGATGGTCGAAAAGATCAGGGAGCGCGCAAAGTTCTCAAAGTTCATCCTGCTTTCCGGGGCGCGGACAAACAGCGGCCGCCCCTCTTTCAGGCCGGTGATCGGCTCGCCGGAATAGTAGTTATAGGAAAGCAGCCCCCCGCAGTCCGGTTCTCCCGCCAGCGCCCTGTTGTAAAAAAGGTCGTAAACCTCGGCCTTGCTTTTCCTGACGCCGAGCGATTCCATACCCCGGGAAAAAAGCTTCACCCAGGCATCCAGGTCGGAGGTACAGTTGTTGCAGTGTACCATGGCCGTCGGCTTTCCGGCGGGGGTGGTCACCATGTCGATTTCGGGGTAGACCCGGGAAAGCGGCTTTTCCAGAACGATCATCGCGAAGATGGAGGTGCCGGCCGAAACATTTCCCGTCTGCTCGGCCACGCTGTTGGTCGCCGCCATCCCGGTTCCGGCATCCCCTTCCGGCGGGCAGAGGGGGACGCCCGCTTCCAGGCTGCCGCTCGGGTCCAGCAGGAGGGCGCCCTCCGGGGTAAGCCGCCCCGCAGGCTCGCCCGCGCTCAAAACGCGGGGCAGGATGTCCTTCAGATGCCATCCGAACCCATAGCCTGCCACCAGATCCTGGAATTTTTCCATCATGCCGGCGTCGTAATCGCTGCGGCTGCTGTCGATGGGGAACATTCCGGAAGCGTCCCCCACGCCCAGCACCTTTTCGCCCGTCAGCTTCCAGTGCACATATCCGGAAAGCGTGGTCAGAAAGGCGACGTCTTTCACATGCTTTTCCCCGTTCAGGATCGCCTGATACAAATGGGCGACGCTCCACCGCTGGGGAACGTTGAACCGGAATTCCTCCGTCAGCAGCCCGGCCGCCTGGCCGGTGACCGTGTTGCGCCAGGTGCGGAAGGGAACCAGCTGATTCCCCTTTTCGTCGAACGCCAGATAGCCGTGCATCATTGCGGATATCCCCAGAGAGCCGACCCGGGAAAGGGATACGCCGTACCGTTCCCGCACCTGTGCAGCCAGGCTGCGGAAGCTGGCCTGCACCCCTTTCCACACGTCATCCAGGTCGTAGGTCCAGATCCCGTCCACCAGACGGTTTTCCCAGTCGAAGCCGCCGGAAGCGAGCGGAGCGTAATCCGGCCCGATCAGGACCGCTTTGATCCGCGTGGAGCCGAGTTCGATTCCAAGGGCCGTACGGCCCTGTGTGATGGAGCTTTTGGGGGACAATTCCCCTCCGAAAGCAGTCTGTGCCATTGCAAATCCTCCCACCTATTATGATAAACAATATTGCTTTGCGCCGCCTTGCCGCGCCTTTGTTATATTGATATCATACCTCAAACCCGGCATATTCTCAATACTAAATGGAAGCCGCTACATGCTTTTTTTCTTTCTCGACGCGATCACGCTCTGAAGGACGATGAAGAAGCAGAGCAGGGAGGAAAGGGCGATGCGCACCCACCAGCTGGACAGCGTGCCCTGGGTGGTGATCAGGCTGGAGATCGCCCCCTTGATCAAGACGCCGAACAGCGTTCCGACCGGGTTCCCGACACCGCCGGACAGCAGCGTGCCGCCGATCACGGATGCGGAGATCGCGTCCATTTCCAGCCCTTTCGCCTGCTCCACGAAACCGGCGCAGCTGTTGAGGAAGAAAAGGAACCCTCCCAGCCCGACCAGAAAGCCGTTTAAGGTATAGGCATAGAATTTTGTCCTGCGCACGTTCAGCCCCATCATCAGCGCGCTCTGCTGGCTTCCGCCGAGCGCGTAGAGCCTGCGGCCGAATCTGGTGTATTTCAGCATGACGGCCACGGCGATCAGAACCAGCAGCGCGACGATGACGGTCGGGTAGATGTAGGCGGGCTGGAACACGCCCCTTTTATTGGTCGTGCCGACGGGAAGATAAATCTTGTATTTCGCCCATGCAAGGAACGTCTCGTTTTTGACCGAGATCATCTCTTTGCTGATCACCGCCGTCATGCCCCTGCCGAAGAACAGCCCGGCCAGGGTGATGATAAACGGCTGGATGTCCAGATAGGCGATCAGATACCCCTGGACGACGCCGAACGCCAGGCCGATCAGGAGGGACAGGGCCAGGGCCGTGTACGCGCCGGACCCGTTCACCTCCATCTGGTAGGCGGAAGCCATGGCGACCAGCCCCGTGACGGACCCGACCGAAATATCGATCCCCCCGGTGATCATCACGAGCGTAAGCCCGCAGGAAATGACGATCAGGCCCGCATTGGAAATAAAGAGGTTCAGGAACATCTGGGGCTTTGCGAAGCCTTTGTCCGCGAAGACGATCATCCCCGCCGCATACATCAGAATAAAAAGCCCCACTGTCACCATCAGCAGAAAAGAGGTGTCGCTGAGCTGTTTTTTCTTTTTCATGACGATGGCTCCTCCTTTCTGCTCACGGAATTCCCCGGATGCAGCTTCTCCCGGAAAGAACGGAAATACTGGTTGAATTTCGGGCTCTGCAGCACCACGATAATCACCACGACGACCGCCTTGTAAACCGGAAGCTGGTCGGACGAAATGTTCATCGCATACAAAGTGGTGGTCAGGGCCTGTATCGTATAAGCGCCGATCACGGAGCCCATCAGGCTGAATTTTCCGCCGCTCAGAAGGTTCCCGCCCAGGGCCACCGCCAGAATGGCGTCCATTTCCAGATAAAGGCCGATGTTGTTGGCATCCGCCGAATAGATCCGGCTGGAAGCGATGAGCCCGGCGACGCCCGCCAGCAGGCCGCAGATGACATAGGTGACGAATTGGATGCGCACGGAGTTCAGCCCCACGATCCGCGCGGCGCTGCTGTTGATCCCGACGCCCTCCACATACAGCTTCAGCGTGGTGAATTTCATCACCAGCATGACGAGCGCCACCGTTCCGGCCGCGAAAAAGATGGGGGTCGGAATGGGGCAGCCGGGGATATAGCCGCCCGCGATCTTATAGGATTCCACGCGGACATAGGTGATCTGCCCTTTTGTAACGAGCTGGGCGATCCCCCGGCCGGCGGTAAACAAAATCAGGGTGGCAACCATCGGCTGAATCTTCAGCCTGGCGACCAGGACGCCGTTGAAAGCCCCGCACAGCGCCGACACAAGCAGCGCGGCCAGAACCGCCAGGATCAGGGGGTTCTGAAAAGCGCCTGTCGATACCGCTCCCCCCGAAAGGATCTCGCAGCAGACAGCCGCCGCCACCGCCATGACGGCGCCGACGCTGATGTCCTGGCCGCCGGAAGCCGCCGACACGAGCGTCATGCCGATTGCCAGGATCACGAGCTCGGAAGCCCGGTTGACGACATCCACCACATAGCCGTACAGCACGCCGCCGTTGATGGACACCACAAAAAAGTCGGGCGTTTTGATCACGTTTGCCAAAAGCACGACAGCCAGACAGACGAGAGGGAAAAAGAGATGGTGCTTTGTGATTCTTTTGAATAAGGACGCCTTTTGACTAGCCATTTTCCGCTTCACCCCCCGCGATGACATGCATGATCTTATCCTGCGTCAGATCGCCCCCCGTCAGCTCCCCGACGATCTGACGGTCGCGCATGACGACCATATGCGAACAGGTGCGCAGCATCTCTTCTATTTCGGAAGAAATGAAGGCGATGCTCATCCCCTTTTCCGCCAGCTGTAAAATCAGCTTCTGGATTTCCGTCTTGGTTCCGATATCGATTCCCCGGGTCGGCTCATCCAGAATCAGGAACTCCGGGTCGGTGAGCAGCCAGCGGGCGATCACGACCTTCTGCTGATTGCCGCCGGAAAGGCTTCTGACGGGGATCTCCCTGCCGGCGGTTTTGATCTGCAGCAGATCGATATACCTGTCTGCGGATTCCTGCATCTCTTTGCGCTTCATCGGACGGAAAGGCCCGCGTTTTGCCTGAAGCGCGATGATGATGTTTTCCCGGACGGACAGGTCGGCAAAAATGCCGTCCCGTTTGCGGTCCTCGGGCAGATACGCCATGCCCTTCATCATCGCGTTCAGCGGCGCGTCGATCCTGACCGGCCTGCCGTTCAGCTTCAGCGTGCCCGCGACCGGCTTATCCGCGCCGTAAACGGTGCGCACCAGCTCGCTGCGCCCGGAGCCGAGCAGGCCGGTGAAGCCCATGACCTCGCCCTTATGGATTTGCAGGCTGAACGGCTTGATGTACCGGCTGGAAAGGCCTTCCGCCTCCAGAAAGGGGGTTTCGCCTTCGTGCTCCTTCTTGACTTCTTTCAGGGATTCGATTTCGGCGAGATCGTCGAAATCCTTTCCCATCATTTTGGCCACCAGTTTCAGCCGGGGCAGCTCGGCGGTGGGGTATTCCCCTACCAGCTCGCCGTTGCGCAGCACCGTGATCCGGTCGCAGACGGCGTACACCTGCTCCAGAAAATGAGTGACGAAGATGATCCCCACGCCCTGCTCCTTCAGGCGCCGCATCAGCTGAAACAGCTTTTCCACCTCATCGTCATCCAGAGAGGAAGTCGGCTCATCCAGAATCAGCACCCTGCACTGCATATCCACCGCCCGCGCGATGGCGATCATCTGCTGAACGGCAATGGAACAGTCCCCCAGCTGGCGCGTCGGCTCCACCCCGATGTCGAGGCTTTTCAGCAGGGCGCCGGAACGCTGGTTCATCTTTTTCCAGTCGATCATGCCGAACCTGCGCGGCTCCCGGTCGATAAAAAGGTTTTCCGCCACGCTCAGGTTCGGGCACAGGTTGATCTCCTGATACACCGTGCTGATGCCCCTGCGCTGCGCCTCCTGCGGGGAGCGGATGGTCACCGCCTGTTCCTTTCCGCCGAGACGGATCTCGCCGCCGTCCATCGGATATACGCCGGTCAGCACCTTGATCAGCGTGGATTTTCCCGCGCCGTTTTCTCCCATCAGAGCGTGGATTTCCCCTTTGCGCAACGTAAAATCCACGTTTTGAAGCGCCTTTACCCCCTGAAAGAGCTTTGTGATTCCGCGCATTGATAAAATAATCGTTTCTTCCATCGATACACCTGCTTTCGGAATGCATGAAACGGTATAAAATAGGCGCGGGCGTCCGGAGACGTTGTTCCGGATGCTCCGCACCACACAAAACTTCTATTCCATCACACAGGATCAATAGGCCCTTTTATCAATGACATCCTGGGTAATGGTGGCTGTGTCGAAAGTGGTCTCATCTACATAGGCCAGCTTCTCAGGGGTTTTCCCGGCTTCCAGCTCCTTGATGATCGCCTCAACCCTGGGGCCGTGCAGCGGGTTGCATTCCACGTTGTAGTTGATTTTCCCTTCCAAAGCGGCCTTGAGGCCCGCCCTGGTGGAGTCGAACGAGATAACGGTGATGTCGCCGTCTTTCCCGGCCTTCTTGCCGGCGGCTTCAATGGCATCGATGGCTCCGAAGGCCATGTTGTCGTTTTCACAATAGACGACGTCGATATCGTCGTTCTGCTTGAGGATGCTTTCCATGACCTCCTGGCCTTTGGCCTGCGTGAACTCTCCGGTCTGCTGAGCGACCAGCTTCCAGTTCTGATTGGCTTTGACCCCCGCTTCCAGGCCTTCGGTGCGGCCGATCTGCGCGGAAGAGCCGATGGTGCCCTGAAGGTGGACGATGCTCACCTTATCCTTATCCTTCAGCTGCTTTTCCATCCAGGCAACGGCTTTGTCGCCTTCTTTGCGGAAATCGGAGCCGACCCAGCAGGTAAACAGGCTGTCATCCGAAACGTCGATCATACGGTCCACGATGATGACCGGAATGCCCGCGTCCTTGGCCTCCTGCAGAACGGTATCCCAGCCTGTTTCCGTCACCGGCGCAAGAACGATATAGTCCACTTCCTGCTGGATGAAGTTGCGGATGGCCGTGATCTGGTTTTCCTGCTTCTGCTGCGCGTCGTCGAAAATGAGCTTGTAGCCCTTGGATTCCACAAAGGTATCCTTCATGGATTTCGTGTTGGCCGTGCGCCAGTCGGACTCGGCGCCCACCTGGGAAAAGCCCACGACGATCAGGTCGCTCGACCCTCCGCCGCTGCCGGTGTTCGCACCCGCGCCCGAGCTTTCGCTCCCGTTGCCGGCCGCGCCCCCGCCGCAGGCCGCAAGGCTCAGCGACATTACCACAGCCAACAGAACGGACATTAACTTTTTCATGTACTTCTCCTCCCATCATGTTGAAAAACTCCGGCACTTCCAGTGGAACGGCAGGCCGATTCCATACTTTTCCCCCTGCGGCGGAGAAGTACTTTTCGTCCCGCAGTTCAAAATGGAACTGCTGCAAGGCGGCCTTTGTTGCCTCTGGTTTCATTATACTGAAAGACAAATGGGAAAGCCATGGAGTTTTTTATGCGTTTTGTTCTACTTTTTAAAGCCCGGCCTCAAAATTAAAAATAAAGTTCAATTTTTTACGATGGAAGTTGATTCTGTTTCGGAATGCGTACCAGCACGGTTGTCCCCTGATTTTTCGTGCTTTCAAACGACAGGCCGTACGGCTCCCCGCAATACAGCCGGAGTCGCTTCTGCACATTGGAAAGCCCGAAGCCCGCGGAGGAGTTCGCATCGATTTTTTCGCGCAGCGACCGGAGCTGCTCTTCGGTCATCCCGATCCCGTCGTCTTCGACGGAAATCACGATATCCCCGCCGTCCTCCCTGCCGCGGATCAGGATTTTCCCTTTGGCGCGCTTATACTTGATCCCATGGTAAATGGCGTTTTCCACCAAAGGCTGAAGGGTGAGCTTGGGAATGGAGCAGGACAGGAGCGAAGGGGGAATATCGATCTCGTAATCCAGAATATCGCTGTACCGGATCTTCTGAATTTCCAGATAGCTGCAGACCTGCTTCTTTTCGGTCTCTATCGTGATCACATCCTTCCCCTTGCTCAGGGAATTGCGGAAAAAACCGGAAAGGCTGGTGACCATCTGAATGACCTCTTTGTTCCGCTGTGTTTCCGCGAGCCAAACGATGGAGTCAAAGGTATTGTACAGGAAATGGGGATTGATCTGCGCCTGCAAAAGCTCCAGTTCGGTCCGCCGCAGGATCATCTGCTCCGTTTTGATTCGGTTCAGCAGGGACTGGATCCTCCCCGCCATCTCGTTAAAGCCGTCGTCCAGCGTTTTGATCTCCACGTTGCTTGTCTGAACGGGCTCCACATGGAACTGCCCGTTCCCCAGATTTTTCGCCTTTTCGCAAAGCTGGTCGATGGGTTTTGTGATATGCCGGGTAAAGCGCAGAGCGTAAAGCAGGATCAGCAGGATCATGCTGACGGAAACGATGACCGTGACGACGATCATGACAAAAACGCGGTGATTGATTTCCTGCTGAAGCGCGGACAGCAGTTTAATCTCGTTATAGATGTAATCGTGCATATAGGTTTCGATCAGCGAGGTGATGATATAGATGTTGTTTTCCAGCTGCTCCATGCGGGCGTCGTAGCCGTGGGTGGTGGAGATCGCTATCATGCACTCCCGCAGGCGGCCGCACAGGTTCAGCATGGACTTGATGCGCCACCGGTTGTCCGACTGCACCGTGGTTTTCATCAGGCGCTGCAGGACCTTCTCGGCTTTGTCCACCTCTTCCAGAGGGAGCTTCTGATCCTGCCTGGGCCCCACGACATAGTAATACATGTCCAGGTCCAGCTTTTTCTTGAACTCGTTGTTAAAGCCCGCCGCGGTATTGGCGTTCTGAAGGGAATCCTTGTATTCGCGGTTGAAAAGCACCAGCATGAAAAACAGGAACGCGATGATCACAAGGAACCCGATCACCATTCCCATCAGCAGCTTTTTGATCTGCTTTTTGAGCATGTCCGGTGTGTTTTTTCTGCGGAATGGATTGAAATGGATCGGTATCATGGCTTTTCTCACTTTCCGTTTCGATAATCCCGGGGAGAAACGCCATTCACCTTTTTGAACAAAAAGCTGAAGTAGTGGGGGTCGTTATACCCCACCTCCCGGGCGATGGCGCTGCTGCTTTTATTGGTGCAGCGCAGCAACTCCTTTGCTTTTTTCATCCGGACTTCCGTCAGGTATTCCACAAACGTCTTCCCGGTCTGCTGGCTGAACACCGCGCTGAAATGCGTGGCGCTGACGTTGGCCACCTTTGCCACCATGTTCAGGCCGATCTCCGGGTCGGAATAGTGTTCGCCGATGTAAAGAAGGACTTCCGACATCATCTCGTGGTAGCGGTTGGTGACCACGCTGTCCCGGTAACGGATGATTTCCTTCAGGAGCGCGGAAACATAGCTTTCGGCTCCATCCAGAGAGGCGACCGCTTTTTTCAGCTCCCGCTGAAGGCCGGGATGTCCGGCAAACGTAAATTTTTCTTTCCCCAGGCTCTCCCAGAAGGCGCTGACGGTAAACTGGATGTTCAGCAGGATATAATGCCGGAACAGGGTGGAGCTGATTCCGGTCGGCCCGAAGCTTTTAAAATATTCTTCCGTAAACGCATCGACGTCGTCCAGCTTGCCGTTTGTCAGAAACTTCCTGATGATCTGCTGGTCCGTTTTGCTGGCATCCAGATCGTTGGGATCGAAATCCAGCAGGGGATCGGAAGGCCTTGGAAAGAGCCGCTGATTCTCCAAAGGCGGTTCCCCGCTCCCCTTGACGGAAAAAAGCCGCCGGAAAAGCGTTTTGCGGGCGGCATGGTAACATTCGGGAATGCTGCTGAGACGGGCAACCGGGTCGCCGGCCGTCACCGCCCAGCGGGCGGACTGCTCCGCCGCGCCGCAGACCGACTCCAGCTTTTTCACGCAGGCGCCGGTGACCTCCCCGATCCTGTCCTTCTCCGCTTTGAGGAAGAAAGCGGTCAGATCGATCCCCGCGCTGAAAAGGATGATGTTTTCATTTTCCGAGAAGCTTCTCTCGATTTTTTCCTGGATATCGGCCGACGAGGAGGTGTAGCTGTCGTGAAGGGGGTCCTCCTCCAGCATCAGCAGGACGATGTTGTATGACACGGCGGAAAGGTCGATCCCTATTTTTTCCGCCCTGTCCAGAATCCGGGAGACCGGCGCCTTCCCCGAAACCAGCAGATCGAAAAGGGAGCGGCGCGACGAGGAAAGATATTCCTGGATCTCTTTGCTGAACTGGGCATGGTACTGCTCCAGCCGCGTCATTTCATCCTTTTTCTTTTTGACCTCCTGTAAAACGCCGACCAGCTGATCCTTGGAAAGCGGTTTCAGAAGATATTGGTTGACGCCGATCTCGATCGCCTCTTTCGCATAGCTGAAATCGTCGTAGCCGCTTAAAATGATGATGATCGTGTCCGGAAACTCTTTCTTGATCAGCCTGCTGAGGGACAGCCCATCCATAAAAGGCATCCGGATATCCGTGATGACGATATCCGGCTTCTTTTTTTGGATCAAAGGCCAGGCCAGCTCGCCGTCGGAAGCTTCCCCGACAAACTTGAAGCCGTATTCCTCCCACTCCACCAGCTGCCTGATCCCTTCCCGGATCAGCTGTTCATCCTCCACCAGAAAAACGCGGTACATAATATTCCCCCAAGATAAATTTACAGTGGACCGGCGGCCTTTTCCGCGCCGTAACCTCAAGCATCGCACGAAAAGACGCCGGCCATCAAACAGCTTTGCATATGATTTGCAAAGCCCTTTGTAAATAATATACAATAATATTCCGATAAAGTAAATCATTATCAGGCAGTAATATAAATAGATCCGCAGAGTACCGCCCGGCGGCCGCGGCAAACGGAAAAGGCGCTGCAGCCCCGGATTCCGTCCGGAGTTGCAGCGCCTTTTCATTTGCACCGGCTCGGAATTTGTCCGGTGCAAAAACAGATTGATCTTGCCAAATTGATCTTGTATTTTCACCCATCATACTGCTATACTGATAAAAAATCCCCTGTAGGAATTCAATATTGGAATATCTTCGGTTCTAACGGCCGTTATGTTGACTGCCGGCATTTTTTATAGATACGGATAACCGTGACGAAAGGGAGTGAAACGAGTGACCGCTTTTATGTGGCTGCCTGCCATTACAGGAATCGAGTCCTGTTTGAGAATTTTCACCGATCTTGTCATTATCATCGTCGGGTTTAAGATGATGAGGGCATTGAATGATTACAACGATCAGAATTCGAAATAGTTGATTGCCTAAACTGTGCGTGGATTTAGATAAGTGCGTATTGAGGCCGCCGAATCGGCGGCCTCAATACGCACTTTCTTACTGGGCAGCACATAAAACAGCAATCTCTCTATTACGGCAGCAGTCCGTATTTTTTATACATATGAATGGATAACATTTCTGAAGAGAGCGGCTTCTATCATAATCAAAGCAAGATAAACGGGATGTGTATAAAGCAGCCGCTTGCCAGCAAAACAGAGGACCAATCGTCAGGGAAAATATAGGGGAAAATGATCAAAATAAGAGCTGTTATTAAAACAATGAGATCCAAATAATAGGGCAGAGATTTTTTCTTGTTAATCTTGATTCTACCACTCATAATAATAATTAAGAAAAAATAGATGATCAAAACAGTAAAGTCTGTCAGTTCGGGACCAGTGAAGTCCAGATAAGCAAGCGCCAAATATAGATTAAATATCAACAGCAGAATCCAGGACGCTTTTCTCCCGGTTATTATTTCCGCCAATTTATCGTACGCAGTCATCTATGTTTATCCCCGCCCCCTTCTTTGTTTTTGATTACAGTTATTGAAAAATCGCGGACAAGATTGCCCTGGCAAAAAAATAAAGCGGCAAAATATACATAAAAATCCGCAGATTTTTATCCTTGTGCAGCTCTTTCTGAGTCAATTCCGGATGTTTTTTATGCAGGTAATACAGGTAGGGAAATACCAGCACGCCCACAATTATAGCAACAGCCATCATAAAATAAGGAGGCGTGGATATGATCTGATAAAACTCCAATATGTCGACTGCCCAATCAAGTACAAGCCATAGGATTACGAAAATAACAACCCCGTACCACTTTCTTCTGCCTTCCTGATTCAAGCAAACAACCCCCGCAAAAAATTTTACATTACATTTTCGGAAATTAATAAATACGCCAACACGATAGGTATCAGCCAGAACAGAACCCGTTTGAGTTTTGCATCGATAAAATATAGGATGCGGTAAACGGGCCCGCCCGACAGTTTTTTTTGAATTTCTTCGGGTGAGAAATTTTTTGTCACCAGTCCTGTCAATATCCAAAGAATGATAGAAGAGCCCATCGCCGCGCCATATAATTTCCAGCTCATTTCCCTGGAAATTAAAACAGCGGCAATAAAGGAAAGACAAAAAATAAAGTTGAAAGCGCTGACAATCAGCGCCGCAATATAATATTTGGCTGATTGATTCATTTGATCGCCCCGTTCAGATCATGCTTTTACCAGTGTACCAATCGAAAAATGCCTAATATCCCCAAAATCTGAAAAGTTTCCTGTTCGTTTATTTTTAACCTCATAGACTGCATACAAAAAATAATTTCTTCGTTTGACGCGCGGAGCATTCTCATCGTGATAAGCTTCCCGTTCACTTCTATGATTTGGTTCATTTTTTGTTGATCACTGGTGATGCTGTTTGGAGTACCACCCTCGAAAACCGCGTTATTAAATTTTGATCTTGGCGGATTGGTCAACAGCAAAACCGCCACCAGAACCCCTATTATCCTGCCAACAATCTTAACCGTTTCTCTATTCATATTGCTTCGCAGCCTCAACGCTGGAGATCAGCCATCGGTTCTCTTTTCTTATGACTCCGAGGGTCACTCGTTTTTTTGCCGCGGCGCCGCTGTTCTGCAGCTCCGTGCTCGTAACTTCTATGATCTCTCCGGAAACCACATAGCCGCCGTTCCCATCCGCTTCGACGCTTTTCACATCAATCCGGTCGGGCCAGGGGCTGGAAAGCATCCTCCCCGGCGCGCTCTGCGGATCGGACTGCCACTTTGTCAAAAGTTCCGGCGTGACAAAATCCGCATAATTTTCTTTGATTTCCTTCGCCACGACATCATCGGGCGCCGAGAGCGAGACCTTTTTCAGCACATCGCCAAATTTTTCGACCAGCGATATGACATCCGATTCCTCTTCAATGGCCTGCGACACGGACGGGACATCCGGCGAATGATCCATGAAAAAAAGGCCGGCTAAAATTGCCGCCGCAATTACCGCGACGAGAATCCCCAAAGCAGCTTTTTTATGCAATGAAATAACGCCTCCCTTTATCCTATCACCAGAAACACCAGAAAAGCAGATTTATCAGCCATTTTGCTCTTTAATGTATGGTACTTACTAGAGATTCTTAAATGCTAACTTTACAACGGTTCTTACCAGAAAGAACTTTTTAAAGACAAGAAGTATTTATTCCTTTTGGTTCTGAATATAGTGATATTTGTGGCAGGAATTGTAACTTTCTTCTTTTTTAAATAATAAAAGTAGCCAAGTATAGCAACAAGAAAAAGAATGCCTATGATAACTAAAATAAGAATCAGCGGATACGGAAAAAAGGTGCGATAAAACGCGGGATAAAATACCCTGAGCGTCTCTTTGAACCAAGCCACTAATTGAAACAGAAAGATCAGATAAAAAATTCGATAACACCATTCCAGTTACAACAGTACCTGCCGGCGGCTTTCCGCCGGCAGGTACTGCGACTAGGTTATGAACTGATACATGTCATGGTATCTTTTCTCGGAATTTTCATCTCTTTCCTCTTGAACCAGTTCGGCATTCATCATTTTTACAAGCCATTCGTCCTTAATGTATGTCACTTTATTACCGGAGTATTCTGGCTATGACCATTATCACAGCTAAAAGCAACATACCGCAGAAAAGGCTAAGAAACTTTTTATCCCTGTACAACACTTTATTGGTTATTTCCGGATACTTTTTACGCAGGTAATAAATACAAGCTATCACCAGCACAACTAATATTACTGAAACAATCAACATAATCTGGGAGGACAGGGCTATCCGCTGATAGAACATGAATACCTCAAATACAAACTCAAGTACAAGACATAAAATTACGAAAAGGATCAGTTCGTACCACTTTTTTCTGCCTTCCTGATTCAAGCGAATCACTCCTAATTTACCAATATTTAATTAATAGAAAAGCGACCAACTGGTATAGCCTGGAGTCCAGCCAATTGAGCCATTATTGTCCGGCCCATAGTAATATTCAATTGATACATCAACGCCCTTGGCATCTTGATTTTCCAGCCAATTATTCAAAATGCCTTGCGCAAAAGCCATTGCAATCCCTGCCCCTACTCCGCCGCCAACCAATGCACCAATAACACCCGAAAGAGTAGTTGACACTGAAGTAAAATAGATGTGATATGTTTCAGTATGGTAATCTCCAATTTTTGGATTCGATGGGAATCCATTTAAAACCATCGACGGTGCCGCTCTTCTTCTGGCATACTCCAGCTGCATGATGTAATCGATGTCTTTATCGGAAAGACCCATGTCCTTCATTTTCTGGATCAGCTCGACGTCCGTCATCTGTTCGTAAGCTTTTTGATTCATCGTATAGTAATGGATGCCCTGAGTGGAATGCTGGGCGGCAAACGCCGTATTGACCACGGGTACCGTCAATAACGCACAGGCACATACACAGCTGATCAATGAACGCGCTATCTTTTTCATTTTAGTTCTCCTTTTTTATCGCATCCGATGCAACATCATCTTCCCACGAGTTGCCGACATGGAATGCTCTAACATTGCACATTGGAATCACCCCTTTCTTTTTATTTCTATCTATATCTTAACATAATTTACCATAATTTCAAGTATTTTAAATAAATTTTTATAATATATAACAATATTGTAATATTCTCATTTATCACAAGTATTAATTTCTGTTTATATATTACTCAAAAACAAGTCTATATTCAAGTCTATCCCCACGCTTTAACAGACTGTTTACAGGATATTAAAGTTCTGGTAATATATTCCTTTTTCCCCGGACATATGCCCTTTGGATACCTTAAAAAATAAGCCGGACCATTTCCGCCAAGAATCCTTGTCACTCCGTTTTTTGGAAAAGCGTCTCCACCGTTTCGCGGTACTCTTCGAAATTCATGATGCCGTTCAGCACCTGCAAAAGCGCGTTCGCCGAAAGGTGCTCCGGCAGGTCGAGCGCGCGGAGCAGCAGCTTCCTTTTTTGGGCGCTGTCCTGCGCCCCGGTCAGGCCGTCGGCGTAAAGGTCCGCTTTTGTGACCTGCCTTTTCGGGGGCTGCTCCGGTTCGGGGGAGGACTCCCCCACGCCGGCGCGCCGGAGGGCTTCGATCAGCCGTTCCTTTGGGATTCCTTCCACCCCCAGCTTTCCCTCGCTGGAAGGCCCTTTTTTGCGCTTCTCCCTGCCCAGGATATCCGGGATGTACGCGTGGCGGATCTTCGCCGGGTCGATGCAGGTGGAAAGGTAATGGCGGATCAGAAATCCCGCGGAATCGCTGTCCGTCAGGATCAGAATCCCACGGGTGTCCGCCATGCGGCGGATGAACTCCATCTGCTTTTTGTCGCTGAAAATCCGGAACCCGTGCGTTTCGATAATCAGGCCGTCGATGATCGAGGAAAGCTTGATCTTGTCATACTTTCCCTCGACGATCACGGCTTCTTTTACCTTGATCAATTCATCCGCTCCTTTTCCGCGATCATCAGAAGCTTCGCGATCAGCTCTTCCAGCAGGATGCGGTCATCCGTGCGGGAGCCTTTCAGGCAAAGGTCGGTTTCCAGCAGAAGATCGAGGCTCTGCCGCAGCATCTGCGTCGAAAGCCTTTTCCCGTCGCGCTCCGCGTTTTTCAGTCGGAATTCCCTGCCCCGGTAAGAAAAATGCTTTGCGGGCTCCATGGCGCTCATTCCGCTTTGAACGGCGGCGCGCACCCGGTACATATCCACATAGGCGGAAGCGAGCACGGCCAGCACCGCGACCGGCTCCTCCCTTTGGCGGAACAGCTGGTCCAGCAGGCCGTAGGCCCTCTCGTATTCCGCCGAAACCAGGGCCTTGGAAAGAAGGAACACGGTCGTCTCCATATTCGGGACCACGACGGCCCCGATGGCCTCGCGGCTGATCTCCCCTTCCCCCGTGTAGGCGCAGAGCTTCTCCATCTCCCGGAGCAGGGTCTGAAGATCCCTGCCGCACAGGGAGACGATACGGGCGGCGTTCTGCCGGGAAAGCGAGCAGGAGCGCTTTTCGGCGCAGGCGCAGAGCATCCGTTCCAGCTCGGCGTTTTCCCTCTGCTTCATCAGGACGCAGCTCCCGGATTTTTTGACCGCCGCCAGGAATTTTTTCCACGCCGCGGATTTTTTCGCGTCAAAGGTCAGCGACGGCTGAAAAATCACGAGCACCGTGCTTTCCGGAATGGATTCCAGAAGCTCGTACAGCTTGGAAAGCTCCCGCGGCGGCATCGTTTCGACGTTCAGGTCGCTCACCGCGACGCATTTGCGCTGCGCCATGACCGGCAGCGCCTCCACCGCCGCGGCAAACTGGTCGACCGAGCAGTTGTCCCCGGAAAAGCGCTGCAGATTGAAGTCGAGCGGATGGTCACCCACCACCTTCTTTCTCAGCTTTTCCGCATAAAACGAGATCAGGTACTTTTCCTCCCCGTAAAGGAAATACAGGCTGTTCAATGGGGATCTCTCGATCTCTTTTTTCAGTTCGGCCTCGGTCAGTTCCGGCATCAGAAATTCCTCCTCAGTGTTATCGTTCCATCCGGCATAATATCGATCAGCAGGTTGCCCGCGCCGCCCGTCGCGCAGGACGCAACGCCCAGGCGGTCCAGCGCGGCAAGGTTTTGCTGCGCCGAATCCTCCCCCATGGAGAGCACGGTCACGAACGGCTGAAGCGCCGAAGCGCCGCGCGGCGGGTCATCCGTCACCACGAAATCCGCCCTCTTCCATTCTTCCGGAAGGGCGGCGGCGTCGCATCCGGAGGAGCACAGAAGAATCCGCACCCCGTTGACCGTCAGGCCCGTATAGGCCCGGGTACCGTCCGAATACTGGAAAACCGACACGTTCCCCCACAGGGAAACGCGGGCTTCTTTCTCATACCGGTAAACCGTTCCGGCAAGCGTCAGCTTTTTTCCCAGAAAGGCGTTCTCATCCCCTCCGTTCCAGAACAGAAGGCCGCGCGGCCGGAAAAGCTCCGCGCAGTCGGCGGCGAGGCGGTCCTCCTGCGGGCCGTACCCGGTCGTCTGAAGGTAATCCAGCACCGTGATATTCTGCCCGTTCAGATACGAGCGCGCCGGCGCGGAGGAATATCCCCCGCACCCGATCAGCGCGCCGCGCCCCGCGTGGGTCAGCGCGACGGAAATCCCATCTCCCGCGTCCAGCACCGCGACGCGGGTCACGCGGCGCATGGAAAGCTGATAGGAAAAGATCCCGCACAGCAGCACGACGGCGGAAAGCAGGGAGAGCACCCGCGCGGGCGGCGATTTTTTCCACGCCAGCGCCAGCGCGCACAGGACCAGAACGGCGGCAAGCCAGAGCCGCACGAAGCCGTAGGAGGCCGAGACGCTCGCCCATGGGATGCGGGCGAGCATCCGGGCGCAGGCGCTCATCCAGTTTGCCAGCAGGCCGGAGAAAAGCGCGAGCGGCAGGGCGAGGAAACGCAGCCCCACCAGATAACAGAGCGCCGCAGCCGCGGAAAAGGCCATCAGGAGCGAGGACGGGAAAACCTCCAGCAGGTTCGCGGCCGGGGAGATCAGCGAAACCGTGCCGAACGACAGCACCACGACCGGCAGGGTGAAAGCGGTTGCGGAAACCGTGGTGGAGACAGCGGAATTCGCGGCATCCAGCACGGCGCGCCCGCGCTTTATCCCCTCGTACCGCGCGCGCAGAAAAGCAGTCAGCCTTCCCGAGCAGAGGATCATGCCGAGCGTGGCCGAAAACGAAAGAAGAAGGCCGAGGTCCGCCGCGGCGAACGGGTTCGCCACGCCGATCAGCAGGGCGGCGATCCCGAGGGAATTCAGGGAATCGGCCTGCCGGTCCAACACCGTGCCCAGCAGAAAGATCAGGCACATGATCCCGCTGCGCAGAACCGACGGCGCGAAGCCCGTAACGGCCATGAACGACACGACGCCGGCCATGGTCATCCCCGCGGAAAGGCGCCGCGGCACGCGCAGCAAACCGAACAGCAGCAGAAAGAACTGCGCCATGGCCGCCATGTGAAGGCCGGACACCGAAAGGATGTGCGAGATCCCGACCGTTTTGAAGTCGGATTTCACCTCATCCGAGATCCCGCCGGTATCCCCCAGCAAAATTCCCGCAGCGAGCCCCGCCTGCTCCGGCGGAAGCAGGCGGTAAAGCGAATCCGTCATGCTGCGGCGCAGCATCAGCGCGTAATAGTAAGGGGGCTTTTCCCGTGCGGGCAACGTCCGCACGTTTTCGTATTCGTACAGGTAGGCGAACAGCGTGATCCCCTTGGAAGCGTAATAGGAGCGGGATGAAAAGCCGTCCTCCCCCCTGGGCGTATAAAAATGCACCCGGCCCGTGATCGTTCCGTAGCAGTCGGCATTCAGCGCGTTCTGCGAGGAAAGGCGCACCTTTTCCACCCGGGGCGCGCCGGGAAGGGAGATGTTCTCCACCCGCACGACGTAGTAAAACCTGCCGTAGGAACGCGCGGGAAGCTCGCACACCGTTCCCGTCATCACCGCGTCGCGCCCATCCAGTTTTTCCGAAGGAAGCACCTGTGCCCGCGCGCAGGCGGAAAACGCGCCGAACGCCAGCGCGCAGGTGAGCGCCGCCGCCTGAAGGATGCGCATCCGCTCCGTCCTTTTCCACAGAACCAGCACGCAGAACACGGCAAGGCAGGCGCTGCCCAGCAGAAGCGACGGGGCCGCGCCGAAATAAACGGCGGCCGCAAGGGTCAGCAGATAACAGAGACCTACCAACGAAAACGGCCGCATCAAAACTCCTCCCAGAATTTCGTACGCTTATTTTACACAGCATTTCCAAATGGAACGATCAGGCGGTTATCTCCCCGAGACACAGGCAGAGGATATTCCGCCGGGCAGTCCCAACCAGAACGCTGCATCTTCCCATTTCATTTTCTCATTTCGGGAACAGGGGCAGCGGCTCCAGATAGATGATATCGGTGCGCTTTGCGGCGTCGCCCTCGGCCAGCACGCAGGCCCGGCCGACGATGTTGCCGCCGAACTGCCGAACAAGGCTCTCGATGGCCGCAAGCGATTCGCCGGTGCTGATCACGTCGTCCACGATCAGGACGCGCTTTCCGCTCAGGCCCCTGTAGTCATCCTCGGAAAGATACAGAGTCTGCACATGGTCGGTCGTAATGGATTTGACCTCGACGTGGATGCAGTTGCGCATGTAGGCCTTGACGCTTTTGCGCGCCACCACATAGCGCCGGCATCCGCGGCGGGCCATTTCATAGCAGAGCGGAATCCCTTTGGTTTCCGCCGTAATCACCACATCGTGCTCCGGGCATTTTTTCAAAAGCTCCACAGCCGCTTTTTCCGTAATTTCCACATCCCCGAACATGACGAAACCCGCGATGTCCAGATGCTCGTCAATGGGGCAGATGGGGAGCTCGCGCTCACAGCCGGCGATCGTTATCTTATAAGTTTCCGCCAAAGTAGATACAGACCTTTCTTGTTAAAAATAGGGTTCGAATGACGGTCAGCCCGGAGGCCACTTCATGGAGCGGCCTCCGAGCAGGTGAAAGTGAAGGTGCATGACGGTCTGGCCGCCCTCTTCCCCGCAGTTGTTGACCACACGGAAACCCTTTTCCAGATGCAGTTCCTTCGCAAGCTTCACCGCGACCTCGAAAATATGGGCGACGATCGCGCTGTTTTCCGGCGTGAGGTCCATCGTGGAGGCGATGTGCTCCTTTGGAACGATGAGGATATGAACCGGCGCCTGGGGATCCAGATCGTAAAAAGCAAAGACCTGATCGTCTTCATACGCTTTTTTGCTCGGGATTTCCCCGTGCGCTATTTTACAGAAAACACAGTCCAACAAAATTCCCCCTTTTTATTTCAGCATCTCCGACACCAGCTTTTCCGCCGATGCAAGAGCTTCTTCCAGTTTGCCGAGGTTTTTCGCGCCCGCCATGGCAATATCCGGCTTTCCGCCGCCGTTTCCGCCGGCGAGCTTCGCCACCCCGCCGGCAAGGCGGCCGGCGTGGACGCCCCTTGCCAGCGCTTCTTTGCCGGCCGCGGCCGCGATGACCGCCTTGCCGTTCTCCGTTCCGGCCAGAACGGCGACGGCGTCGGGCGCTTCCTCCCGCACCCTGTCGCACATGGCGCGCAGCGCCTCGCCGCCGGTGGAGGAGAACAGAGCGGTAACGACGCGGATCCCGCCGACGCTGCGCGCGTTTTCGAGCATGCCGCTGATGCGTACGGAAGCGAGGCGCGAGTTGAGCGACTCGATCTCCCGTTCCTTTTCGCGGAGCTCATCCATCAGCTGGCGGGTCTTATGGACCACATCCGCCGGGTTGTTCAGCCGCAGGACGGAAGCGGTCTCCCGCACCGCGCCGAGCGAGCTGTCGAGCAGGCTCAGCACGCCGAGCCCGGTCACCCCTTCGATGCGGCGCACGCCGGCCGCGGCGGAGCCTTCGGAGACGATTTTGAACAGGCCGATCTTCGCGGTGTTGTCGACATGCGTTCCGCCGCACAGCTCCTTTGAGAAATCACCGGCGCTGACGACGCGCACGGTCTCGCCGTACTTTTCGCCGAACAGCGCCATCGCGCCCTGCTTTTTCGCTTCCTCCAGCGGCATTTCGCGGGTTTCGACGGGAACGCCATCCAGAATCACGCGGTTGACGATGCCCTCCACCTTTGCGATCTCTTCGGGCGTCATCGCCGAAAAATGAGTGAAATCGAACCGGACGTGCTCGTCGCTGACGGACTGGCCCGCCTGTTCCACATGGTTGCCCAGCACCTGCCGCAAAGCGGCCTGAAGAAGGTGGGCCGCCGTGTGGTTGCGCATCACGGCGTGCCGGCGCTCCTGGTCGACCGCCGCATGGACGGTCTCACCCGCGCGGATGGAGCCGGCCGAAACGGACGCGCGGTGCAGGAAAACGCCGCCGTGGTTCTTCGCGGTATCCGTCACCTGCAGCAGCGCGCCGCCGGATTCGATCGTTCCGGTGTCGCCCGCCTGGCCGCCGCTTTCCGCATAGAACGGCGTGCGGCCGAGCACCACCGTAACCTCGTCCCCGGCTCCCGCCTGCTCCACGCGCTCGCCGCCGCGGAACAGCGCGAGCACCCGGGCGTCGGATTCGAGCTGCCGGTAGCCGAGGAATTCCGTCTGCGGAATCCCTTCCATCAGGGCGGCGTCCCCCGCCCAGGCATCCGTGTCCGTTCTTTTCCGCGCGGCGCGGGCACGTTTCTTCTGCTCGAGCATCAGGCGCCGGAATTCCTCTTCATTCACCGTCAGGCCGTGCTCTGCTGCGATCTCCTTAGTCAGGTCGATCGGGAAGCCGTAGGTGTCGCTCAGGCGGAACGCGTCGGCGCCCGAAAACACCTTGCTTTCGGTTGAGTCGATCAGGCTGTTCAGAAGCTGGAGCCCCTGGTCGATGGTGCGGGCGAAGCTCTCTTCCTCTACGCCGATCAGCTTGAGGATCATGTCGCGTTTTTCTTCCAGCTCGGGGTACACGCCGCGGTTCTCATGGATCACGGCATCCGCCACCTGCGGAAGGAAGCCGTCGGTGATCCCGAGCAGCCTGCCGTGGCGCGCGGCCCTGCGCAGAAGGCGGCGAAGGACGTAGCCGCGCCCTTCGTTCGAGGGCAGCACCCCGTCGCCGATCATGAACGTGGTGCTGCGGATGTGATCCGTGATCACGCGCAGCGAAACGTCCTTTTTGGGGTCGTCGCCATATTTGACGCCCGCGATCTGGCAGACGCGCTTCATGATGTTCTGAACGGTGTCCACCAGGAAAAGATTGTCCACGCCCTGCATAATGCACGCGAGGCGCTCCAGCCCCATGCCGGTATCGATATTGGGGTGGTCCAGCGGCGCATAGCCGCCCTTTCCGTCGCTGTCGAACTGGGTGAACACCAGGTTCCAGAATTCGACGTACCGGTCGCAGTCGCAGCCGACGCCGCAGGTGGGCTTGCCGCATCCGTACTGCTCGCCGCGGTCGAAATAGATTTCGGAGCAGGGGCCGCAGGGGCCGGTTCCGTGCTCCCAGAAATTGTCCTCTTTGCCGAGGCGCACGATGCGCGAGGGGTTGACCCCGACCTCTTTCGTCCAGATATCGAAGGCCTCGTCGTCATCCTGATAGATCGTCACCCACAGCCGGTCGACCGGAAGCTCCATCACCTTCGTGCAGAACTCCCACGCCCACGCGGTCGCCTCGTGCTTGAAATAATCGCCGAACGAAAAATTGCCCAGCATCTCGAAAAAGGTGCCGTGCCGGTCGGTGATACCCACCCGGTCGATATCCGGCGTGCGGATGCATTTCTGACAGGTGGTCACCCGCTTGCGCGGCGGGGTCACCTCCCCGGTGAAATATTTCTTCATGGGCGCCATGCCGGAATTGATCAGCAGAAGGCTGTTGTCCCCCTTCGGGATCAGGGAGAAGCTCGGCAGCCTCAAATGGCCCTTGGATTCAAAAAAAGACAGATATTTCTCGCGGATTTCGTTCAGTCCCGTCCATTGCATCAGTCTAAAATCTCCTGTCTGAAAAAAATGCGGCGGTTCCAAAATCGGGCCTCCAAAAAAATAGACCTCTGCCATCCTCAATGGGACGGAAGAAGTCCGTGGTACCACCCAAATTGCGCGAATCGCGCCGCTCGTGCTTCCTTAACGCGGAAAAACGCCGGAACTCGACGCCCGGAGCTGCGGGATTGGCCGGCCGCCCGCCGAATCCGCGGAAACCTTTCAGCCGCGGCAGCCTTTCGGGAGCCGGGATTTCCTCTCTGTCGCAGACGGATGCGGGCGGTTTTTTCCCATTAACGCTTTTTTCCTATTCATACGGATAAATTATACAATGGGCTCAGCTTTTTGTCAATCCATTTTCGACAGCAGGCCGGATGTGATTTCCTTGAAGACCGGCGCGCAGGTGCTTCCGCCGCCTTCGCCGTCCTCGGCCAGGACGACGATGGAGTAGCGCGGCTCCTCAAGCGGATAAAATCCGGCGTACCACGCCTGGACGATTTCTCTGCCGCCGACGATTTCGCCCGTCTGCGCCGTTCCGGTCTTCGCGCCCGCCCCGCCCGCATCCGGCTTCCCCTTCTGGCTGGTGCCGTGATCGACGGAGGCCGCCATGAACTGGCGCAGCAGAGCCGCGGTGGACTGCGACATCACCTGTTTGGGCTGCTGCTTTGCGGCGGTCTGCGTTTCGTTTCCGTTTTCATCGACAAGCCCCTTGACGAGATACGGCTGTACATACTCCCCTTTCGCGGCGATCGCGTTGATCAGGCCGGAAATCTGCACCGGCGTCGCCGTCAGGGAGCCCTGGCCGAAAGAAAAATTGGCAAGCGCCCGCGGGATCATCAGTTCGGAGAGCTTCGGCAGGGTTCCGGCGGCGGAGCTGTAGCCCGGCGCGAACTGGAACGCCTTGCCGAATCCGAGCGAGCTTGCCATTTCCAGAAAGGATTCGTTCGGGACCTGCTGCATCAGCCGGATAAAATACGTATTGCAGGATTTTGCGATAGCCTCCTGCATATTCAGGACGCCGTGCTTTTCGCCGTTGAAGCAGTGGAATACTCCGCCCCCGACGTTGATGCCGCCGGTGCATTCGAACTTCGTGTCCGGCGAGACCCCGTTTTCCAGCGCCGTGGCGGCGGACACGAGCTTAAAGACGGAGCCCACGTTATAGGCGGAAAGCGCGCGGTTCAGCAGCGGGGAATCCGCGTTTTTCAGCGCGGAGGCGACGTCATCCGGCGAAAAGGACGGCACGCTGACGAGCGCCCGGATCTCCCCGCCGGGAACCTCGGTGACGACGACCGCGCCTTTTTTCAGGTGCTTTTTCGCCGCCTGTTCGGCAAGCTTCTGAATTTCCGAATCGATCGTCAGAACGACCCCGCTGTTCTTTTTGGCATAGGTGTCCACGACCTTGCTCTTTTCCCCCTGAAGCACACGGTTGACCGCGTCGACCCGGTAGTAGACCGAGATTTCCCCGCTCGCGGCCGAAAGCTCGTTCTGATACGCCTTTTCAATGCCGGCCACGCCCTTTCCGCTGCCATCCAGATAGCCGATGACGTTCGCGGCAAGCTGATTCTGGGAATACCTGCGGTCCACCTCGAACGTGTCGACGCCGTTGGCGGCGACATACGACGGGAGCTTCACCGCAAACGGCTTTCCCTTGGTCAGAAGCGGATACACCTGGCTCATTTTCTCTTTGGGAAGCGCATCCGCAAGGGCGGAGGCCGCCTCCACCGTCGGGACGACCGCCCCCACATATTCCTTCTGCGTCCCGGTCAGAGGGCGCATTTTGTCATCGTAAACCGTTCCTCTGCCGCGCGCGACGGTCAGGATATAAGTACTCTGCCGGTCGGCCGTCTCGGCAAGCTTCGCCCCCGTGGAGACCCCGTAAACATTCATCAGCATCAGAAACATCAGGAGCATAAAAACCGCGAAAAACGCGGCCACTCTTTTTCGCATCTGTCATCACCCCGCGTCCTTAGCATAACCGGTGCGCGGGGGTTTTAATCATGCCTCTTCCTCTCCTCTTTCCGCCGCCCCGGCGAGATCCCGGACGACCTCGGCCGCCAGAATCAGGCCCGCGACGGGGGGCACGAACGCGTTGCTCCCCGGGACCTGACGGCGGATGGTACACTTGCGCCTTGTGCCGGGCGGACAGATGCAGTGGTATTTGCAGCTGTTCGCGTCGTCGTCGATCGGGGTGAGCGGCGGCTCTTTGGAATAAACCACCTTCAGCGATTTGACGTTTCTTTTGCGCAGCTCGTTGCGCATGACCCGCGCCATGGGGCAGACCGAAGTCTGATAGATGTCCGCCACCTCGAATCTGGTCGGGTCCAGCTTGTTGCCCGCGCCCATGCAGCTGATGATCGGGACGCCGGCCGCCTTTGCGCGCTCGATCAGCAGCAGCTTGCAGGAAATGGTGTCGACGGCATCCACCAGATAATCGTAAGCGGAAAGGTCGATTTCGTCGGCGGTCTCCGGCCCGTAAAACTGCTCGTGGGCCTCGACCTGGGCCTTCGGATTGATCTCGAGGATCCGCTCTTGCATGACTTCCACTTTTTTTCGGCCCACGGTTTTGCGGGTCGCGATGATCTGGCGGTTGATATTGGTCAGGCAGATCCTGTCGTCGTCAAACAGGGCGATGCATCCGACCCCGCTGCGCGCGAGCGCTTCCGCCGTATATCCGCCCACGCCGCCGATGCCGAACACGGCAACCTTCGCCCGGTGCAGATTTTCGATTCCCTGCGCGCCGAGCAGAAGCTCGGTTCTGGAAAATTCATTCAGCATATTGAGTCCCCTTTATCTTTGGTCCGCTTTTTCTTTTTATTATACCATGATGGAGCGCAAAGTGTCGATTGGATTGCGACAAAATTCCCGCACAGAAAAAGCGCGGCAACCGAAATTGCCGCGCTCTTTCTTTTGGGATAAAATTAGGAGGTATTTTAGAATATGGAAAAGATGGGATTTGACTGGATCAGTCGGAAAACAGCGGGGTGGAAAGATAGCGCTCGCCGGTATCCGGAAGCAGGGCCACAATGACCTTCCCCTCGTTTTCCGGGCGTTTCGCAAGCTCGGTCGCCGCCCAGACGGCCGCGCCGGAGGAGATGCCGACCAGAAGCCCTTCGGTCCTGGAAATCTCCCTGCCCTTTTCAAAGGCGTCCTCATTTTTCACGTCGATCACTTCGTCGTAAACCTTGGTGTCGAGGACATCCGGGACGAAGCCGGCGCCGATGCCCTGGATCTTATGCGGGCCGGGCGTGCCTTTCGTCAGGACGGGAGAAGTCGCCGGCTCCACCGCGATCACCTTGACGTTCGGGTTCTGGCTCTTCAGATACTGGCCCGCGCCGGTGATGGTTCCGCCGGTGCCGATGCCCGCGATGAAGAAATCGACCTTGCCGTCGGTGTCCTTCCAGATTTCGGGGCCCGTGGTGGCCTTATGCGCTTCGGGGTTGGCCGGGTTGACAAACTGGCCGGGAATATAGGAGTTTGGAATTTCTTTCGAGAGCTCGTCGGCCTTCGCAATCGCGCCTTTCATGCCCTTGGCACCTTCGGTCAGAACGACCTCCGCGCCGTAGGCCTTCAGCAGGTTCCTTCTTTCCACGCTCATCGTCTCGGGCATGGTGAGAATGATGCGGTATCCCCTTGCCGCCGCTACAGAAGCAAGGCCGATTCCTGTGTTGCCGCTGGTTGGCTCAATAATGACGGAGCCCTTTTTCAGGATCCCCTTCGCTTCGGCGTCGTCGATCATCGCCTTGGCGATCCTGTCCTTTACGCTGCCAGCGGGATTGAAGTATTCCAGCTTTCCGAGAATGGTCGCCTTCAGGCCGTGCTTTGCCTCGAAATTCGTGAGCTCCAACAGAGGGGTGTTCCCGATCAGCTCCGTCAGACTTTTATAAATTTTCGCCATACAACATTACTCCTTTTTCATTGTATTTGGATTTGGGTTTCAGAGTTTTCTTTCCGCCCTGTTTGAACCGTAAAAGCAGCCTTTCGAGATGGTTCAAGCAAAAAGGATTTCCCCGGCAAGCGGGACATCGCCTGCGCCCGTGCGGGGTGCTTTTCGCATCTATCGTTCCCACTTCCTTTTGTGATATTTTTATAATAATTCATATCTGTTTAGTATGGCTTTATTATACCAACGCTTTTAGCATCTGTCAATAGGCTTTTGAACATTTTTATTTTTTATATATGTTTAGTATGTTTTTACAGCTTTTTAGGCTGCGCACCCGGATTTGTTCCTTCCCCGCCGCTGGCGGGGAAGGAACAAAAGCGAATTCTATCTCTCAGCCGGAAGTGCCATAGCAAAAGCAGCCTGTTCAGACTTCCGGAAAGCGCGGAAGGCACGGCGGAAAAAGCGGTTCAGGGCCGGCGTTCGGAAACGCCGGCCCTGAAAGGCCATTTGCCTGCTGTTTTCTCGCTGCACATTCCGTTTCCGGCCCGGACGAACGGTTATCTCGGCTTGTCGCAGCCGCATTCCCCTACCTTCGGGGGGAAGAATTCGTCGGTCGGGAATTCGATGCGCCGGAACAGCTCGCAGGGATCGTCTGAAGTCGCGACACACTCTTTTTCCGGAATGCAGAAATCGTAAGCCGGAATCAGAAGCTGCACGTTGCGCACAATCTGCACGATGGTGAAGAGTCCGATCGTGACATAGACCGAGCGCTGAACCCCGTCCACCTGAAAATCGTTGCCGTACCGTTTGCAGATGCAGTCCGGAATACGGCAGCATCCATCGCAGGGATGGGGCGGGCATTCGCAGATCCGTGCGGTAAGCCCCACCGGCTCGGCAATCTGAACCGTCGCCTTGGGCATCGCACGGCAGCTCCACGACTGTGCGTCAAGATCATCCGTGTTTCCGTCGGAGCTGAATACTTTGACGTTCCCCTCGCTGCCGTAAAGAATCACTTTCTTGTTGAAGATGGCGACGCCTCTGATCGTAGTCGCCCCGAGCATCGGTCCGCAGAAAATATCCACGCAGACGTCGAAGAAGAAAGTCATATCCACCGAATAAAAGCCTTTATTGAAAGAGACCGGTTCCAAATTGAGGTAAACGGTAATGACGTCGACATCCCTGATTCTTACGTTCGACGCGTCGTTTACAAGCTGCTGCTTATCCGGCGTAAAGTATACACGAAGGTCTTCCAGACAATCTTTATCGCGGCGGTGATCGGGATATCAAACTTTTCTTTTCCGAATAATCCCCGGAATATCCCGTAAACTATGGGAAGGAACAAATCCGGGCCCGCAATCAAAAGCGGAATTGCCGTAAGGGAGGTGATCGAGACGGATTATACCCCATACCGGGATTTCCCCTTCCCCGCGGCGCTTTCGGAAGAGGATGAGAAAATAAAGACTTTTTTCCTGTCGCTGCCGGATGAGGAGCAGCTGCGCCTTCTGCGGGGCTGCCAGTCCTACGGGGAATTTTACGACAGGGTCGTGCAAAGGATCCCCAAGGCATAAAAAATCCGCCCTTCTTTCGAAAAGGGCGGATTTTTTATGCCTTAAACGAAAAATACCATGTCGAAAGAAATTTGCATATGATATAACAGTCTCTTAGCGAAAGGAGAAAAAATATGGGCTTATACCGTTACAGCAACGACAGCGCGGTTTCGGGCAGCAGTTCCGGATGCGGTTCGGGCGGAGACAGCGAAAGCAGCAGGACCAGATGCAACAGCAGAAGCGCAAACGCATTAAAAGATATTATCGCCCTGTTGGATGATCTGAACGACAGGGATTTGAAAATCCTTGAAAATCTGATCGACCGGCTTTTATGCGCGCGCGAATAAAAAAGAAAGCTGCGGGATAAAACCCGCGAAGCCCCGGGATCGAGCCGGGCTTCGCGGGTTTTCCCTTGTTTCTGCCATGAAACTGGCCCGCCCCGCATAGGATGAAACCGGGCGATTTTTTCCGCGGCGCTTCAGCCCTTCTTCCCGTCTTCCCAGCGGATCCGCACCACGGCGCCGCGCCCCGCCAGAGCGCCCGCCGCGCTTTTGCACGCGAGCCGGAGCCGCTCGCGGTTCCCTTCGATTTCCCGCGGGGAACCCGGCCTGGTCCGGACAAAAACGGCCGGCTCTCCCCTGTCCCGCATCTTGACCGCCCCCGATGACAGGATATGAAGGGCGGCGATTGTCCTATGCGTCCGCGTTTTTCCTAAGCCATGTTTAAAAAATTTCGGCTAAAATTGCGCCGCCCGGCGTCAAAAATGCTCGGAATCCGAAAAGGATTCCCAACAGAAACCAGGTGATGAAATTGAAAGTTGCCATGTATCTGCGCAAATCCCGGGCGGAGGAGCTCAGCAAGGAAGAGACGCTGAAGCGCCACCGCGAAACGCTGACGGAATTCGCCGAACAGAACGGCCTTGCCGTCGCCGACGTTTATGAAGAGGTCGCTTCCGGCGAAAGCCTGAGCGCCCGGCCCGAAATGCTGAAGCTGCTGGAAGCAGTCGGGCGCGGCGCGTACGACGCGGTCCTCTGCATGGACATCGACCGGCTCGGGCGCGGGGCCATGAGCGACCAGGGCAGAATATTGGAGGTCCTGAAAAGCTCCGGGACGAGGATCATCACCCCGCGCAAGCTGTACGACCTGAGCGACGAGCTGGATGAAACCTATTCCGAATTCGAATCGTTTCTGGCAAGGCAGGAGCTCAAGGCTATCAAGCGCCGGATGCAGCGCGGGATCCGCCGCACGATCGAGGACGGCGGATACGTCGCAAACCCGCCCTACGGCTACGAGCGGGCTTATCGGGGCAAACGGCCGACCCTTGCGGTGAAGGAGGATGAGGCCGGGCTGGTGCGCCTGATCTTCTCCCTTTACACCGAGCGGGGATTCGGCTGCCAGCGCATCGCCGATACGCTGAACGCGATGGGCGCAAAGCCGCGCCGTGCCGAACAGTTCGGGAGGACGTCCGTCATGAAGATCCTTCGCAACCCCGTCTATGCCGGAAAAATCGTCTGGAACCGGAAAATGCGCGCGCGCAGGGGCACCGGGGAAGCCCGCACGATCAAAACCGTCCCGGCGCCGCGGGAAAATTGGATCATCGCCGACGGAATCCACCCGCCCATCATCCCGGAAAGCCTGTTCGGACGCACCCAGGAAAGGATCGGGCGGAAAATACGCCCGCCCGCAAACGCCGGGCCGCTGGAAAATCCGCTGGCCGGGCTCGTGTTCTGCAAAAATTGCGGCGCCCCGATGCAGCGGCGGCCTCTCAGGGACGGGGAGGCCTACCTGATCTGCCAGAAGCGCGGCTGCATGACCGCAAGCCCTCTGCACGCCGTGGAGGACGCCGTGCTGAAGGCTGTGAAAGAGCAGCTCGGCCCCCTGGAACTGCAGATTTCCGCGCTCCCCGAAAAAGGGGCGGAAAGCGGGCGGGAAAATCTGGAAGCCGGCAGGCAGAACCTTCTCCGTCAGATGGAACGCCTGCACGACCTGCTGGAGCAGGGCGTTTACACCCCCGAAATCTTTCTGGCCCGCCGGGAGCTTCTTCGGAAAAAGCTGGAGAAACTGGAATCCGCCGGGCGGAATTCGCCCGGCGGACCGGAAAGCCATGAAGCCGAAAAGCCCTTCCCCCAATCTCTGGAAGAGCTTTATGCCGCGATGGATGCACATGGAAAAAACCTGCTGCTGAAGTCGCTGATCGAAAAGATCGTTTACAGCAAAGAGAAAGGCGCCAAGCCGAACGAGTTCCGCCTGGAAATCTTTTTTCCGCCCTTTTTCTGACAGCCGGAACATTCCCCTTCACAGCAGGAGTCATAAATACGCATCGCGTCGATACATACTGCTTCTTTAAAGGATCCTGCGCCGCGCTCTTCAGTCGCGGTATCAAAATCTTGGGCCATAAAATGTTCCTCCTAACAGGTTGATTTCCATGTTCTCTTTAATATTTTATGGTTTAAAATTATTTTTGTTACATTATAATCGTCAGCACGATTTTGCTTCGGTCTTTTTCAGCCGGGCAAAATTGGACATCAGCTTTTTGGTGCCCACCCGGTCGAACGCAATTTCGAGAAGCGTATCGTTCCCCATGGGGGAAACGGAAAGGATCATGCCGGTTCCAAACGTTTTGTGCTCCACACTGTCGCCGGGATGGAACACCTCTTTCGTCGGCTTTTGGGGAAAGCCCACGGGCCCGAAGTTGCGCGCCGCGCTGATGGAAACCGCGCGGATCTCGCAGGCGGGCGTGGGGAGCTCGGTGCCGGGCTGGGGCTTTTTCCACGCGCGGGAACGCGTATGTACCAAAAGCTCATCCGGGATTTCGCTCAGAAAGCGCGACGGCTTGTTGCGCGAGGTGGAGCCGAAGATCATGCGGCTTTCCGCGTTGCTGAGAAAGAGCTTTTCTTTGGCCCTGGTGATGGCTACGTAGGCGAGCCGGCGCTCCTCCTCCACTTCGGATGGGTTGTAGATGGCCTGCAGCCCCGGGAAGATTCCCTCTTCCATGCCGGGCAGAAAAACGACCGGGAACTCCAGCCCCTTCGCGGAGTGCATCGTCATCAGCACCACGCGGTCCGCCTCGGCGTCGAAGTTGTCGATGTCGGTAAAGAGGGAGACCTCCTCAAGGAATCCGTAAAGGCTGGCATCCTCGTTCTCCTCTTCATACTTGATCAGGCTGGACGCCAGCTCGTTGATGTTCTCCACGCGCTCCTGCGAATCCTCGTTCTCATTTTTCAGCGAGTCGATATAATTCGTTTTTTTCAGGATAAACTGATACAGATCGTTCAGCGACTTCGACTGGTCATTCGCCACATCCATCATTTCCCGGATCAGTCCGGCAAACGCCAGAAGCTTCGGGGATGTCCGCCGGAGCGGCTCGAATTCATCCGCGTGGCAGATGACGTCGAACAGCGGCTCGCCCAGCGTGCGGGCGATCTCGGTCGCCTGGGCGATGGTTTTGTCCCCGATGGAGCGCTTGGGCTGGTTGATGATCCGGCGCAGGCGGATCTCGTCGGAGGGGTTGTTGACGACGCTCAGGTAGGCGAGCATGTCGCGGATCTCCTTGCGGTCGTAAAAGCGCACGCCGCCGATGATCCGGTAAGGGATCCCGGATTTGACGAACACCTTTTCCAGCACGTTCGACTGCGAGTTCATGCGGTACAGCACGGCAAAATCCGAATAGCGGCGGCCCTTCGCCACCTCTTCCAGAATATGCGTCGAGATGAAATTCGCCTCATCCTGCTCGCTGTAAGCCGTGTGGAACGAAATCTTCTCCCCCTCGGGGTTGTCCGTCCAAAGCGTCTTCCCCTTCCTCTGCTGGTTGTTCGCGATCACCGCGTTGGCGGCGTTCAGGATCGTCTTTGTGGAACGGTAATTCTGTTCCAGCCGGATCACCTTGGCGCCGGGGAAGGATTTTTCAAAGCTCAGGATGTTCTCGATCGTCGCGCCGCGGAATTTATAGATGCTCTGGTCGTCGTCGCCCACCACGCAGAGGTTTCTCTCCCTTTTTGCGAGCAGGGAGACAAAAACATACTGCGCGTGATTCGTATCCTGATATTCATCCACCATGATATACCGGATCCGGTTCTGGTAATCATCCAGCACATCGGGGTTTTCCTCGAAAAGCCGCACCGCGTTGCAGATCAGGTCGTCGAAATCCATCGCATCGGCCTCTTTCATGCGGCTCTGATACAAACGGTAGGCTTTCGCGATCTGCTCCAGCCGGAAATCGCCCCCGGTCTGGTCCGCAAACTCGTCCGGGCCGATCAGCGAATCCTTCGCGTGCCCGATCTCCGCCAGAATGGATTTCGGCGGAAAAGCCTTCTCTTCTATGTTCAGCAGCTTCTGGCATTCCTTCATCAGCCGGCGTGAATCGTCGGTATCGTAAATGGTGAAATGGGACGTGTAGCCGAGCCGGTCCCCGTAGCGCCGCAGAATGCGCGAGCAGGCCGAATGGAACGTGGAGGCCCATACCTCACTCCCCTGCTCGCCCAGCATCGCCGTAAGCCTGTCCTTCAGCTCGCCCGCCGCCTTGTTCGTAAACGTAATCGCCATGATCTGCCAGGGTTTGCAGGCTTTTGCCAGACAGATCAGGCTGGCGATCCGATTGACCAGCACGGTCGTTTTCCCGCTGCCGGCACCCGCCAAAATCAACAGGGGGCCATCCTGGTATCTGATAGCCTCCTGCTGCCGCGGATTCATTTTTGAAAAATTCTGTTTCAGGATCGTTTCGTTCGGTACGGAAGTCTCCGGTATCCTCATGTCTCTCACTCCTACACCGCCGTGTTTTTCTTCTATGTTTGTTCTTCACTTTTTTCCGTTTGAAATGGTAAGTATTAAACTAATTATACCTCATTTGGGACGGAATAGCAAATGACAACGCACCCCGGCGGGCGGGCTGCCCCGATGGGACCCTCCCGGGCGGCCGGAAGGAACGCATAAAAAATCCGCCTCCGGTTTCTTTCCGGCGGCGGATTTTTATGCAGCTTCAGAAGGGGCGGGTGCTTTCCAGCAGGCCGGCGGCCGCCCATGCGGAGCGGGCCGGGCGTGCGGAACGCCCAACCTGCGCGGCGGGGGTCTCCTCCCGCCTGATTTCGCGGATGGAGGAAGCTCCCTGCCCGTAAACCGCCCAAACCGCTCCGGCAATCGCGGCGACCACCGCGCCGGGAATCCCTTCCTGCACCGCGGGCTGCGCGGGAACGGCGGCCCGCACCGGGACGGCCTGCGGCACCACGATACGGTGCACCTTTTCCGGCTGCGCCGGCGTTTTTTCAGCGGCAATTTTTCTGACCATGACGATCAGGGCGACCACCGCGATGAAAAGAACGGCAAGTCCGATCCCCAAAATCAGTAAAGCCGTTCCGATCTGCTGCTCAACATCCATGTTACCCTCTCCGTTTCGTAAAAAAATTTCCAGGCAATATTCCAAGACTTGTTTGATCCATAAAAAAACGGTGCAATTTCATCCGAAACAGACTTGTTTTTCCTGATGGTTCAAACGAGGCCCGGCCCAAAAGGATCTTTGGGCGGCCGGCAAGCCGCCGCCTTTTTCATTGCCTTTTATTATAAACGATTCCTCGGGCAATTTCAATTCCTTTCGCATCCAAATTATTTTCCCGAATTCCCGTTGGGATTGCATTCAGGCGGTTCCGGCCTTATAATATAAGAAAATTATTCGGCTGCAGGCACTGCAAAGAGGAATCAATCATGACGAACGAAGAATTCAAACGCTCTTTCCGCACTCCTTACCACCACAACCTTGGCCTTGCGGTATACCGCTGCGGTCTGCAGCGCTGCGGACCGGACCATTCCTGGGGGCCGGGCGTGCGGGATCATTACCTGATCCATTACATCCTGTCGGGGAAGGGAAAATTCGACAGCGGAAAAAAACATTATTCCCTTTCCGCAGGAGACGGCTTTCTGGTCGTGCCGAGCTGCATCTCTTCGTATCAGGCGGACCACGAGGACCCCTGGGAATACTGCTGGGTAGGGTTCAACGGAACGGATGCGGGCCGGCTGGTGAGCGAAACGGGCCTTTCCCTGGAAGCTCCCCTGTTCCATTACGACAGGGACGACGAGCTTCAGAATCTTCTGATGGATATTTACCGCGCCACCGGGCCGGGCCCCTGCGATGAAGCCCGGATGACCGCCGCGCTCCTGATTTTTCTTTCCGCGCTGATGAAACGGTTCGGCGGCCACGATTCCCAGAAGAAAAACGGCTACGAATACGTTCAGCGTTCGATCCAGTTCATCGACTTCAACTATTCGCGGGATGATCTTGACATCGGGCAGATCGCCGCGAACGCCGGAATCAGCCGGAGCCATCTGTACCGGCTGTTCATGGAGCATATTTCGATGCCGCCGAACGAATATCTGACGCGCTACCGCATCAACAAGGCGGCGGCTCTTCTCAAAAACGAAAATCTATCCGTCGGGGAAGCAGCCTATTCCACGGGCTTTTCCGACCAGCTTTATTTTTCACGGGTATTCAAAAAACAAAAAGGGATTCCCCCCAGCCGGTACGCGGAAGCGGCGGAGCCCGAGAACAGGAAGTGAGAACATGGGAGAAGCATCGGACAGGATTCTGGAATGGACGCGCGAAATGGATTCGCACAGCACCGCCGAATGGGACCGGATGCCCGAGATCTACCTTTATATGGATCAGGTCATCACCTATATGAACGGCCAGCTCCATCTGTTCGAGCGCGATGAAAACACGGCACTCCTGACCTCCAGCATGATCAACAACTATGTGAAGGCCGGCGTGCTGGAGCGCCCCGACAAAAAGAAATACGGCAGGGATCATCTGGCCATGCTGACCGTCATCTGCATTCTCAAGCAGGTGCTGTCCATCCCGGATATCGCGAAGCTTCTGGAAGACGCGCGCGGCGAAGGGGAAAAGCGGGAGCTTTACGAAAATTTCCGCTCGGCGCAGTTTTCCGCCGTGAAAGAGGTTTGCTCCCGCGTGGCCGAAACGGCCGCGCGGGGCGACGGCGAGCTGCTCCGCCTCGCCACCATCCTCTCCATCGAGGCCTCCGCCAGGCGCACCGCCGCCGAGCGGATCATCAGCGAGCTTTCCCTCCAGAAGGTAGCGGAGCAGGAAAAGGAAAAAAAATAATCAAAATCTCCGGGGGAGGCAAAGGGCGCTCCCGGATTTCCGGTTCAAAAGGCCGCGGCTTTCCCGCGCACTTATTGACAATGCCACGCACACCACCTCCCTTCCCGGGAGAGTGGCCAACCGCCCAATCGTTACCCTTTGGCAAACGAGACCTGATTCGAACCATAATTTTCTTTTCTCATATAATAGCAGAGAACCAACCGAACAATGCTTATGAGAAATGAGGGATCTGAATGTGTGGAATTGCGGGATTCTGCGACTACCAGGACAGCCTGAGCGACGAAGCTCCCCTGTGGGGAGCCCTGGCCCGGCGGATGGGAAACCGGCTGAAGCATCGCGGGCCGGATGAGTCCGGAATCCATGTTTCCGGCCATGCGGCGTTCGCCCACGCGCGCCTGGCCGTCGTCGACATTGAAGGCGGAAAGCAGCCGATGAGCCGCGTACAGGATGGCTGCCGCTATACCATTACCTACAACGGCGAATTATACAACGCCGACGAACTGCGCCGGGAGCTGGAGCTTTTGGGCTGCCGGTTTGAGTCTCACAGCGATACGGAAGTCCTTTTGAACTGCTACATGCAGTTCGGACCGTTCTGCTCGGAAAAGCTCAACGGCATTTTCGCTTTTGCCGTGGATGACGAACGGCGCGGCTGTACATTTCTCTGCCGGGACCGGTTCGGCGTGAAGCCCCTGTTCTACACCTCGGTGAACGGCCGCCTTGTGTTCGCGTCCGAAATCAAGGCCCTGTTCGAATATCCCGGCGTCAACCCGGCGCTCGGCCGCGAAGGCCTGTGCGAGATTTTCGGGCTTGGCCCCGCAAGGACCGCCGGAAACGGTGTGTTCAAAAACATCCTGGAGCTCAGGCCCGGCTATTCCGCCGTTTTCGACCGCGACGGGCTGCGCACCTATCCTTATTTCAAGCTGGAAAGCCATGAACACGAGGAAAGCTATGAAAACACCGTCGCGCATGTGCGCGGCCTGCTTCAGGACACGGTGGAGCGCCAGCTCGTCTCGGATGTCCCGCTGTGCACGTTCCTTTCGGGTGGGCTGGATTCCAGCGTGATCACATCCCTTGCCGCGGAGCACTACCGCAGCCGGGGAGAAACGCTTCACACCTATTCCTTCGATTTTGTCGGGAACGAAAAATATTTCAAGCCGTCCGCGTTCCAGCCGGATGCCGACAGCGAGTGGGTCGGGCGCATGACGGAATACTGCGGCACCGCCCACCATTTTCTCGAATGCGACAACGAAAGCCTCGCCGACCGCCTTTACGACGCGGTGGTCGCGAAGGACCTGCCGGGGATGGCGGATGTCGACTCTTCCCTTCTGCACTTCTGCAGCCTTGTAAAAAAGAACCATGTTGTCGGCATTTCGGGCGAATGCTCGGATGAAATCTTCGGCGGATACCCGTGGTTCCACAAAAAAGAAGCTTTGGAGGGAGACTGCTTTCCCTGGTCGCCCGACCTGTCCATCCGCACTTCCCTGCTCCGCCCCGAAATCAGAGACGAGCTGAACGTGGATGAATACGTCCGGGAGCGCTACACCGAATCCGTGGAAGCGACGCCGCGCCTTGCGGGCGAAAGCGGAGAGGAAAGGCGCCGCAGGGAAATCAGCTTCTTGAACATCAACTGGTTCATGGCGACGCTGCTTGACCGCAAGGACCGCTGCAGCATGGCGAGCGGGCTGGAGGTACGCGTCCCGTTCGCCGACCACCGGCTGGTGCAGTATGTGTTCAACGTCCCGTGGAAATACAAATGCCACGACGGCGTCGCCAAGGGGCTTCTGCGCGACGCCGCCAAAGGGTGGCTGCCGGAGGATGTGCGGATGCGCCGGAAAAGCCCGTATCCGAAAACGCACAACCCCGGCTACGAGCAGCTGATCCGGCATAGGCTCGCCCGCGTGGCCGCCGACCCGCAGGAGCCGCTGCACGCCTTGATCGACGACGGCGCGCTCGTGGAGCTGCTCGGCGAAACATCCGATTACGGAAAGCCGTGGTTCGGCCAGCTGATGGCCGGGCCGCAGCTGATGGCCTATCTGCTCCAGATCAATTTCTGGCTGAAACGGTACGAGATCGAGCTTCAGCTTTGAATTTTATTTTCCGCCGGACGTCCCGGTTTCCGCCGCTCTTTGGGCGGCGCCGGGACATCCGGCTTTTTTGCGAAAAAATCGAACTTCGCGGGAAAAACGGTATAAAAAAGCGGGTGCGGGAGAAAGATATTGCCGGGTGATTGCAATGATAATTTCTTTGATCCGTACCCTGCTGCTATACATAGTGATTGTGATAGCAGTAAGGCTGATGGGAAAGCGGCAGATCAGCGAGCTGCAGACTTCGGAGCTGGTCGTGACCCTTCTGATCTCCGACATCGCGGCCATCCCGATGCAGGACACCGGGCAGCCGCTGGCAAGCGGCTTTATCCCGATCGGGATCCTCGTGGCGGCGGAGATCATCGTTTCGGTTTTCATGCTGAAAAGCGGAAAATTCCGCCAGGTGGTCTGCGGCAAGCCGATCATCGTTATCGACGACGGAAAAATCGATCAGAAGGAGCTGCGCCGCCTGCGCCTGACCACGGAGGACCTGTTCGAGGACCTGCGGCAGAAGGATGTCTTCTCGCTGCAGGATGTCGCCTACGCGATCGTGGAAACGAACGGCAAGCTCAGCGTCATCAAAAAGCCGGGGAAGGACAGCGTCACGCCCGATCTGATGCAGCTCACCGTGCCGGACAAGGGAATCGAAACCGTCGTCATCAGCGACGGCGTCATCTCGGAAACCTCCGCCAGGGCCTGCAAAAAATCCGTCGCATGGATCGAAAACGTCCTGCATGCAAAGAACCTGAAGGCACAGGACGTATTCCTCATGACGGCCAACACGGCGGGCGACTATCAGATCATTAAAAAGGACGGGAAACAGCCATGAATCGGATTTGGGCTGCGATCGTCATCATCGTGATGCTGGTCGGGATGTGCATCTTCGGAACCGTGATGACGGACCGCATGACAACGGATATTTCGACGTCGCTCCTCAAAATAAGCGACGCCATTCGCGAAGGGGATTCCCAGAAGGCCGAATCCCTGAGCAAAAGCGCAAACAAGGACTGGCAGAAATACCACAAGCGGATGTCGATGTATATCCCCCACGACCGCTTGGAAGAGATCAGCCAGACCATGGCGGTGCTGCCGACGATGATCGTCTGCGGAAGCAACGAGGATGCCCAGGCCGAATGCGCCCGCGCACAGGAGCAGATCCGCCATGTGTTCGACACCGAACTTCCAACGATGGACAACATCCTGTAACTGCAAAAAAAAAATCCCTTTCCCCGCGGGGAAAGGGATTTTTTCAGTTTTTGTTCTTCATCATTTTGCTGAGCTCTTCCATAAAGGTGTTCAGGTCTTTAAACTGGCGGTACACCGAAGCGAACCGCACATACGCAACCTCGTCGATGTTCTTCAGCTTTTCCATCGCGTAAGTTCCGATCAGGCTGGAAGGGACTTCCCGGTCAAGGGAATTCTGAAGGATCCCCTCGATCTCGTTGACGATATTCTCCAGCGTGTCAAGTGACACCGGGCGCTTTTCACAGGCGCGGAGAAGCCCGTTCAGCAGCTTGTTGCGGTCGAACGTCTCCCTGGATTTGTCTTTTTTGATCACGACTACGGGAACCGTTTCGATCACTTCGTAGGTCGTAAACCGTTTGCCGCATTTCAGGCATTCCCTGCGGCGGCGGATGCGCTCCCCCTCATCGGTCGGCCGGGAATCAATCACTTTGCTTTCCTCATAGCCGCAATATGGGCATCTCACAGAATATTTTCCCCCTTTTTTCAAATTTCATCGATTTCTACAAGTTCTACTGAAAGTATATCATTTTCCACAAAGTTTTTTCAACCCATTTTTCAAAATTCTTCCGTCAGCTCATCCACAAATTTTTTGGCCTGAAGCAGGCTTTCCGGCCTGCGGAAGCTGCTTCGGTACACCTCGATGATCAGATCGCCCGAATACCCGTAATCCGTCAGCTGCCGTTTGAGCCGCCGGAAGTCCATCATCCCCGTGCCCGGCAGCAGGCAGTCCGAACCCGGAAGGTTGTCGTTCAGATGGACGTGGACGATATCCTCGCCCATCGCGTCGCACATATCGTAAGGGTCGAAGCCCGCACGGACCGCCTGCTTGACGTCGAATACAAAGCAGCATTCCCCGCTCAGGCTGCGGCGCATCCGGCGGATAAACCCGGGGTCTTCGCTGCGGAAGCGGTTGACGTTTTCCTGCGCCACCAGGATTCCTTCCTGCTTTCCGGCCTCGTAGAGCCGGGCGTACCGGTCGAAATATTCCTCTTCGGTAATTTTACCGTGCAGGTATTCCCGCTGGCCGTGCAGGACCAGGATGCCGGCGCCCAGATAGGCGGCCGCCTCAAAATAATGCCTGTAAAAATCAAGGGAATCCCGGAACCGGCTGTCGTAATCCGAAAAAAACATCATGCTTTCAAAGCCGGACGTGAACGGATGGATGGATTTGACACCGGCGTTTCCGGAATCGAGGATCTGTTTGATCCTTTTCAGATAAGCGGGCTTCAGCTCGCCCCAGGTATTGAAAAAAATTTCAAAAAGCCGAAAGCCCATATCGACAAGCTTTGAAAGAGACAGCTGTGTTTCAAGCGGATAAAGGCAGGCGGTAGAGATGCCTGATTTTATGGCTTCGTCCCCCTTTGCTGAATTTTTCTTTTATTTTATCTATTATATTATTATATCATCGTTTTGCACGAATTGTCCACAGAATGATCCGCGCCGAACGGCGCATAATAAATCCGGAATACGGCGGCAGCCGAAAAATTTTAACGGAGGAGATGTCGATTTGGAAATTCATCAGAATGAAGATTTGCTCGCCGCGCTTTACCGGACGTCCTTCATGGGCAGGGATGCCATGCGCCAGATCCTGCCCCGCATCACGGATTCCGGGCTGCGCAGGGAGGCTCAGCAGCAGGAAATGGGATATCTGACGTTCCTGAACCGGTCCCAAAAGCTTTTAAAGCAGGAGAACAAGCCGCTCCACCGGCCGGAAAGCTGGAAGAAGCGGGCGGCGCTCTGGGGCTCCGTGCAGCTGAACACCCTGAAGGACTCGAGCAACGGGCACCTCGCGGAGATGATGGTCAACGGGATCAACATGGGGATCGTAAAGATGACGAAGAAGCTGAACGATTTCCCCGAATCCGGCGAAGAAACAAAACACCTGACCAAGAATTTTTTACGGCAGCAGGAACAGCAGATCGAAAACCTGAAAAAGTATCTGTAAGGCGATTGCCCTTGATTTCGTTCGCCGGTTTTATTATAATGGAAAAGAAACAGCGCAGGGCGGTTCGATTACCGCCCTGTCGGGCTGTAACGGGGCAAAACGGTCTCCGCCCCGCAAAAGAATCGATTACATATCCGAAGGAGTTACGGACCATGGCCCTGCTTGGCGTAAGCAATCTGAAAAAGGCGTTCGGAGAACAGCTGCTGTTCCGCGGCGTGTCGTTTGAGGTGCGGCAGAACGACCGCATCGGCCTCGTCGGAGTGAACGGCTCGGGAAAAACGACGCTGTTCAAGATTCTGACCGGGGAAATTTCCGCCGACGAAGGTGATATCTTCCGGGCGAAGGAGACCGTGCTCGGCTATATGGAGCAGCACGTCTGCCGCGACCTGGACCGCAGCGCGTATTCCGAGGTGCTTACGGTCTTCCACGCGCTGCTGGACATGGAGCAGGAGCTGGAAACCATCGGCCGCAGGCTCCGGGAAAACCCGGAGGACCCGGAAAAGCTGATCGAACGGCAGGCCGCCCTGAACGACCGGTTCGTGCGGGACGGCGGCCTTACCTGCCGCGCCCGGGCCCGCTCCGCGCTTTTGGGGCTCGGCTTTGACGACGACCGGATGGCGATGCCCGTCGGCGTGCTGAGCGGCGGGCAGAAGGCAAAGCTTCAGCTCGCGAAGATGCTTCTGAGCGGCGCGAACCTGCTCCTTCTGGACGAGCCGACGAACCACCTCGACATCTCCTCGCTGGAATGGCTGGAGGAATTTTTAAAAAGCTATCAGGGGGCGTTCCTCGTCATTTCGCACGACCGCTATTTTCTGGACCGGGTGACAAACCGCACCTTTGAGCTGGGCGCCGGGCGGCTGACCCCATACAAGGGAAACTACACCGCTTTTCTCGCCCGGAAAGAGGAAAACGACCTCTCGCTGCGGCGCAGGTACGAAAATACCGGGAAGGAAATCTCCCGCCTGGAAGGGATCGTCGCCCAGCAGCGCCAATGGAACCGGGAGCGCAACATCAAGACCGCGGAAAGCAAGATGAAAGCGATCGAGCGCCTGAAAAGCACGCTGGAAAAGCCGGATGATCCCGAGGATCGCATCCATTTTCACTTTGAAACCGGGCGAAGGGGTGGAAATGACGTCCTCAAGGCGGATGACCTTTCCCTGAGCTTTGACGGGAAGGAGCTTTTCCGCCATGCGAATCTGGAGATTCGCCGGGGCGAGCGCGTCTTTCTGATCGGCCCGAACGGCTGCGGCAAGACCTCTCTTCTGAAGATTCTTCTTTCCGTTTACCGCCCCGACACGGGAAGCGTGCGCTTCGGCGCCGGGATCGACGTCGGGTATTACGACCAGATCCAGTCCGACCTCAGCCCCGAAAAGACCGTGCTCGACGAAATCTGGGACAGCTACCCCAAAATGTCCCAGACGGAAATCCGCAGCGCGCTGGCCGTGTTCCTGTTTCAGGATGACGACGTGTTCAAGCCGGTCTCGGCGCTTTCCGGCGGCGAGCGGGCCCGGGTGCTGCTGCTCCGGCTGATGCTTTCCCGCGCGAATTTCCTGCTGCTGGACGAGCCGACGAACCACCTGGACATCGGCTCGTGCGAAGCGCTGGAAGCGGCGCTTCAGGATTATGAGGGCACCCTGCTGATCGTATCCCACGACCGCTATCTCATCAACAAAATCGCGGACCGCGTCTATTATCTTGACCGGGACGGCACCCGCGAATACGCCGGAAACTACGATTCCTATCTGGAGAAAACGAAGGAAAATGGGCAGCGGGAAGCCGTGGAAAAGAACCCGGAAAAAAAGAATCTTTACCGGCTGCGCAAGGAGAAGGAATCGGAGCTGCGGAAAAAGCGCACGGCCCTGAAGCGCGCCGAGCAGAAGATCGAGGAAGTGGACGCGCAGATCGCCCAGACGCAGCAAGAGCTTCTGGAGCCGGAGACCGCCGCGGATTACGAGGCGGCGATGAAGCTGACACAGCGGCTTGCGTCGCTGAAAGAACAGAGCGACGCCCTTTTTGCCCGCTGGGGCAGGCTTTCCGAAGAATTGGAAGCGGACGAAGCATAACAAAAAAATGCGGCCCGGGCCACCGCCCGCACCGCATCGTTTTCCCCGAGTTATTTTTTCTGTCTGTCCGGGACAAACTGCTGAATTTTCTGGATGAACTCATCTACCCTGTCGCTGTTCTCGCTCTCTATCTGAAGGTTGAGGGGCTTCGACAAATCCAAGCTGAAAACCCCCATGATGGATTTCGCGTCGATCGTATATTTTTCGGTTGCCAGATTAATCGGAAAATCATATTGATTCGTGAGAGTCACAAAATTTTTAACCGCTTCCACGCCGGACAGCATGATCTGAGTCGTATACATTCCTTTAAAAGCCTCCCTGTTTCTTGATGCTTGATGCTTGAATAAAAATGACCGTGTTTATCATATCGCAGTGCAGCCGGTTGGTCAATACAAAAAATGACCGGAATTCAGAAAAAAGGGAAAATTAAGGAACCATGCCTATATTTTTTTGACTGATTCGGTAAAATACATCAAAAATTTATCCCCGGAAAGGGCTGTCAATCATGAAAGTTTCCGTTATCACCCTGGGCTGCAAAGTCAATCAGTACGAATCCCAGGCCATGCTGGATCAGCTTGTCCTCGCGGGATTTTCGGCCTGCGGCGGCAAAGAGCCCGGCGACGTGGTGGTGATCAATTCCTGCACCGTAACGGCCACCAGCGACCACAAGGTGCGGCAGACCCTGCACAGGGCCCGGCGGCAGAACCCGGGCGCGGTGATCGTGCTGACCGGCTGCATGCCGCAGGCTTTTCCCGAAGCCGCCGCGGCTCTGGAAGACGCCGACATCGTTCTGGGGAACTCCAACCGCTCTTCCCTTGTTCCGGATATCCGGGAATATCTTTCCACACGCCGGCGCATCGTCGACATTGTCCCGCATGAAAGCAAAGAGCCGTTTGAGCGCCTGGAGGTTTCGGACTTTCACGACCACACGCGCGCCTTTCTCAAAATCGAAGACGGCTGCAACCGTTTCTGTTCCTACTGTATTATACCCTATGCGCGCGGGCGCGTCCGTTCAAAACCGCTGAAAGACCTGAAACAGGAGCTGGAAATTTTAAGCAGAAAAGGATACCGCGAAGCGGTGCTGACCGGCATCAACCTTTCCGCCTATGGGCAGGAGTTCGGCCTTTGCCTGTGCGACGCGGTGGAAACGGCCTGTTCCGTGCCCGGCGTGGAGCGCGTGCGGCTCGGGTCGCTGGAGCCGGAGCAGCTGAGCCTGTCCGTGATCCGGCGTCTGGCCGCCCAGGAAAAGCTCTGCCCGCAGTTCCACCTTTCCCTGCAGAGCGGGTGCGACGAGACGCTCCGCCGCATGAACCGCCATTATTCCGCCGCGGAGTACCGTGAAATCGTCGGGAACCTGCGGAGCACGTTCGACAATCCCGCGATCACGACGGACATCATGGTGGGGTTCCCGGGCGAGACGGAGGAGGAGTTTTCGCGCTCCCTGCGCTTCGCACGGGAAACGGGCTTCGCGAAGGCGCATGTGTTCGCGTATTCCCGCCGGCCCGGAACCGCGGCGTACGGCGCGGAAAACCAGGTGCCGAACGCGGTGAAGGAGCGCCGCAGCCATGAGATGATCGCCGTGACCCGGCGCGGCATGCAGGCCTTTTTTGAAACGCAGACGGGCCGCACCGCCCGGGTGCTGTTCGAGCGGGAATACAAGCCCGGAAAATTCGAGGGCTATACGGAAAACTATACCCCGGTCAAGGCTGCCTGCGGCGAAAATGTGTGCGGAAAGATCCTGCCCGTGCGCATCGTCCGGGCAAACGAGGACGACTGCACGGGCGAGATCCTGCTCTGAATCAGTTCAGCAGCTTGATAACGTTCTGCACTTCCTCTTTCGTCTGGTCGCTGTTGAAATAATCCCACGAATAGAACATGAACCCGCTTCCGCCCGACTGCCGGGCAAGCTGCACCTGCTTCGACAGGATGTCGGAGGACTTTTGCCAGGTGCCGCTGTCCGCGTCGGAGCCCGCCTTGTACAGGGCAAGGCCGTAATAAAGCTTTACCCCGGAATGGGTGACAAGCTCCCGCCACTGCTTCACCGCCTTGTCAAACGGCAGAACGGGGTTTTCAAAATTATAATAGACCTGCGGGCAGATGTAATCGATATACCCGCCGGCGCTGCACCACGAAACGACGTCCGCGCCCATTTTCAGGTCGTTCTGGATGTTTCCCTGCGGAGAGATCCCGAACACCACCTTCGGCTTCGCTTCTTTGATCTCCTTGTAGGTCAGCGAAACAAGGGCGTTGATATTGGCCTGGCGCCATTCATACAGGCCCAGCGCCGAGCCGCTTTTGTTCGCCTGGCTCAGGTACGCCCCATAGGAACCGGTATCGAAGACGCTGCTTTCCGTGGGATAGAAATAATCGTCGAACTGAATCCCGTCCACGTCGTATTTTTCCACGATCTCCTTCACCCCGCCGGCGATCAGCTCCCGCACCTTGGGATAGGCGGGATTATAGTAGATGCCGCTGTCGAGCTGAACCGTCCAGCCCTTGACGCCCTCTTCCTTCCAGCGGCTGTACGGGTTGCTCTGGGCGAGGATCGACGGCGTGCCGCTCGTCTGGATCCGCAGCGGGTTGACCCACGCGTGGATTTTCAGCCCGGCTGCGTGCGCGGCCTTCACCATGTATTCCAGCGGGTCGTACCCGGGGTTGACCCCCTGCGTGCCCGTGAGGATGTGCGACCACGGGAAATACTGCGAAGGGTAAAGCGCGTCGCCGAACGGCCGCACATGGACGATCAGGGTGTTCAGGCCCTTCTCCTTCGCGCCGGAGACAATCGCGTCGAATTTTTTGTGGAACGCCGTCTCGCTCTGATCTTTTTCCCCGTTCATGGCAAGGCTCATATAGGGGACCCAGACGGCGCGCATCTCGTCCCCGGGCGCGGCGGGGGCGGAAGAATTCTCCCCGAAGATCCCGGCGGATGCCGGGGGCCGGGATTCCGTCTGCAGGGTTCCCGTCTTTCCTTCCGTTTTCATCGAAAGGAACACCGCGCCCGCCAGAAAAACGACGGCGGACAGCACCGCCCCGTATCGTTTCATCAAACTGCTCATTTCCGCAATCCTTTCTCTTTTTACAGCAATTCCACTGATGACCGCGAACCCGGATCTGTTCCTCCGGATGTTCGGTTCTTCTCTATTATTTATAGTGCGCGACGGTCCCGAAAAAGACCTGTCCCGGCTGTAAATCTTCTGTAAACAAAACGAACGGAGGAAACCCGAATGCCCCAGCAGCTTCTTACCGCATATCTCTGCCTGATCAGCCTGATCGCCGTGCTGACCGCGGTTTCGGACAAGCGCCGCGCGGAACGCCGCCGGTACAGGGTGCCGGAAAGGACCCTTCTGCTGATTTCCGCGCTCGGCGGCTCCGCGGCAATGTTCCTCACCCTGCTCGCGATCCGCCACAAAACGAGGCGGAAAAAATTCATGATCGGCATCCCGGCGATCCTGCTCGCACAGATTTCCGTTTTCTTTTTTCTGGCCCGATGGTTCTGACAGCGGAAAGGAAACAGCCCCCGAAGAGGAGGGTACGTCAATGAATAAAAGGATTTTCGTAAATGCGCTGACCGTCTCGCGGATTCCGCTTGCCGTTCTGTTCTGTCATGCGGTGCTCTCTGCCGCCAGCCCGTTTTTCCCCTGTATTTTTCTGTTCGCAGGAATCGCTGCGTCGGATTATTTCGACGGAAAGCTGGCCCGGAAATACGGCATTCAAAGCGCCGCGGGCGCTGTTCTGGATGTGGCGGCCGATTTCTTCTTCATCCTCTCGGCCTGTCTGTCGCTGCATTCCCGCGGCCTGCTCCCCGGCTGGATGCTCGCGGTGATCCTGCTGAAATTTCTGGAATTCTGGGGCACCTCCGCCGTGCTCAAAAAAGGAATCGGAAACGCGCCCGTGTTTTTATTCGACCCTTTGGGCCGGATCGCGGCGGTCCTGTTCTATCTGCTGCCCGTTCTGATTCTGGCGCTTTCCCATTTTCTTCCCGCCGGCATCCGTCAGGCCGCCTCCGCGGTTCTCTGCGCGGGGATGGCGGCCTGCGCCATCCTGTCCTCCGTCTGGAGGATTTCCCTGCTGGTCAAAAGCCGGCGGCCCGATCCATAACATTTTCAGAAGGCGGACGCTTTACCGGCAGATACCGGCTTCCGGGGAAATTTTTTATTTCTCCCTGCACTCCTCCCGGGGCGGTTCCAGACAAAAGGAAGGGGACGGCCCCGCGGGCCGTCCCCTTCCTTTTGTCTGCTTTATTTTATGCTTTTATTTTGCCACGATATTGACGAGCTTGCGGGGAACGTAGATTTCTTTTACGATGCGCTTCCCCTCGATTTCCGCCGCGACCTTCGAGACCGCCTCGGCCTTTTCCACCGCGGCCTTTTGGTCGATCCCGGCATCCACCGTCAGGCGGGCGCGGACTTTCCCGTTGACCTGCACGGCGATCTCCACCGTGTCATCCCGGCATTTCGACTCGTCGTACTCGGGCCATTTCTGCTGGGCCACAAAGCCTTCCCCGAGCTTCTGCCGGTCCCAGACCTCCTCGGTGATATGGGGCGCGAACGGGTTGAGCAGGATCGTCAGAATTTTCAGCTCGCCGCGCGTGACGGAGCCCGCCTCGGAAATATCGTTCATCAGCGCCATCATCGCGGCGATCGCGGTGTTGAATTTCAGGCATTCGATATCCCCGCTTACTTTTTTGATCGTCTTGTGGAACGCGCTTTCCAGACGGGGCGAGAGCTCGTCCCCGCCGGAAACCGTATCCTGAAGGGCCCAGAAGCGCTCCAGAAAACGGCGGCAGCCCTTGATGCTGGAGGTGTTCCACGGGGCGGCCTTCTCAAAATCGCCGATGAACATCTCGTACAGACGCAGGGTGTCCGCGCCGTACTCGCTGACCATGTCGTCGGGGTTCACCACGTTGCCGCGCGACTTGCTCATCTTCTCGCCGTTTTCGCCCAGGATCATGCCGTGGCTGGTGCGCTTCGCATACGGCTCCGGCGTGGGCACGACCCCGATGTCGTACAGGAATTTGTGCCAGAACCGGCTGTAGAGCAGATGCAGGGTGGTGTGCTCCATGCCGCCGTTGTACCAGTCGACCGGCGACCAGTAGTCCATCGCCTCGCGGCTGGCGAGCGCCTTGTCGTTGTGGGGGTCCATATACCGCAGGAAATACCACGAGGACCCGGCCCACTGCGGCATGGTGTCCGTCTCGCGCTTGGCGGGGCCGCCGCAGCGCGGGCAGGTGGTGTTCACCCACCCGGCCATATGGGCGAGCGGGGATTCGCCGGTGTCGGTCGGCTCATAGGATTTCACCTGCGGCAGGGTGAGCGGAAGCTCGCTTTCCGGAAGAGGGACGTAGCCGCATTTGTCGCAGTGCACGATCGGGATCGGCTCGCCCCAGTAGCGCTGGCGCGAAAAGACCCAGTCGCGCAGCTTATAGTTCACCTTCGGGCGCGCGATCCCCTTTTCGGACAGGGCCTGCGTGATTTTTTCCTTCGCCTCATCCACGGTCAGGCCGTTCAAAATTCCGGAATTGACGAGGATGCCGGACGCGCAGTCCGTAAAGGCCTCCTTTTCGACGTCCCCGCCCTTGACGACCTCAATGATCGGCAGGCCGAACTTCTTCGCGAATTCCCAGTCGCGGGTATCGTGGGCGGGCACCGCCATGATCGCGCCGGTGCCGTAGGAGATCAGGACGTAGTCCGAAATGAAGATCGGGATCTCGCGGTTCGTCGCGGGGTTGATCGCGGTCACGCCGTCGAGCCGGACGCCCGTTTTGTCCTTTGCGATCTCGGTGCGCTCAAAGTCGGACTTTCTTGCGGCCTCCTGCTGATAGGCCTGTACCTCGTCCCGGTTTTTCAGGGATTTCGCCCATTTTTCCAAAAACGGATGCTCCGGCGACATGACCATGTAGGTGGCGCCGTAAAGCGTGTCGGGGCGGGTGGTGTAGACGGTCAGGATGTCCCCTTCGCTCGTCTTGAAGTCGATTTCCGCGCCGGTGGAGCGCCCGATCCAGTTTTTCTGCTGGGCCTTGACCCGCTCCGGGTAATCCACCAGGTCGAGGTCGTCGATCAGGCGCTGGGCGTACGCCGTGATTTTCAGCATCCACTGGGATTTCACCTTGCGGATCACCTCGCTGCCGCAGCGCTCGCACACGCCGTTGACGACCTCTTCGTTGGCGAGCACGCATTTGCAGGAGGTGCACCAGTTGACCGCCATTTCTTTTTTATAGGCAAGCCCGTGCTTGAAAAGCTGCAGGAAAATCCACTGGGTCCATTTGTAATACTCCGGGTCCGTGGTGTTGATCTCGCGGGTCCAGTCGAAGGATATGCCGAGGGATTTGAGCTGCTGCTTGAAGCGGGCCACATTTTTCTTTGTGACGACGGCGGGATGCACGTGGTTTTTGATCGCGAAGTTTTCGGTCGGCAGGCCGAACGCATCCCAGCCGATGGGGTACAGGACGTTGTAGCCCTGCATGCGGCGCTTGCGCGCAATGATGTCGAGCGCCGTGTAGGAGCGCGGATGGCCGACGTGCAGCCCCTGCCCGGAGGGGTAGGGAAATTCGATCAGCGCGTAGTACTTCGGCTTGTCCGTATGGTTGGAAGCGTGGAAAACGCCCGCTTCCTCCCATTTTTTCTGCCAGCGTTCCTCAATCGGTTTATGTTCGTATTTCACCGGATGTTCCTCCTATTTCCTTCAGAAAGCTGATATCAATATTTTCGGCGTCCTGCCACAGGCGGTCAAGGTCGTAAAACTGACGCGATTCTGCGGTAAAAACGTGAATGACTACATTTCCGTAATCCAACAGGACCCAGGAATTGGAACGGTAGCCCTCGATATGGTCCGCCGTAACGCCCGCTTCCTTCAGGCGGAACTCCACTTCGTCGGCCAGAGCCTTGACATGGGTGCTGCCGGTGCCCGTCGCCAGCACAAAATAATCCGCCAGAACGGAGATATCCCGAATGCCGAGGATTCTGATCCTCTCGGCTTTTTTGCGGTCTAAAATCTCTGCGGCTTTTTTCGCCAGTTCAAGTGATGTCATTCAGTAACCACCATTCTTAAAAAATTAAATGGGTCTGCGGCAATTCCGCATCTTAGCCGGAAATGCCGTTATTGCTGTCGATTCTGTGACAGAAGAACGTCGTTGTACGCCGAAAAGGTATCCGGATGAATGGGCTTGCGCGCCTGCGCCAGATCGGCGAGGGTAAAGGCAAGGCCGGCAATCACGGCGGATTCCAGCCCCTTCTGGGCCGCCGCCCGGATTCCCTCCACGCCGTCGTAATCGCGCTCGGCGGAAATGAAATCGGCGACGAATATGATCTTTTCCAAAACGGACATTCCGGCGCGCCCAGTCGTATGGTAGCGCACCGCGTTCAGAAGGTCGCGGTCCGCGATATGAAGCTCCCGTTCCAGGTAGGCCGCGCCCGCCATGGCGTGCCACAGCTTCGGCGCCCCCCGCTCGACATTTGTCAGTATTATACCAGAGGCTTCCATGATTTTCAACTGCTCATCCGGCGGGGCCTCCTTCATGATATCGTGCAGAAGACCGGCCTTTTGGGCTTCCTGCGTGTCCGCGCCGCACCGTTCGGCAAGCGTCTTCGCTTCCCGCGCCACGTTGACGCAGTGCTGATAGCGCCGTTCCGAAAGAAGCGGTCTGATGATGTTTTCACAATCCGAAAGAGTCATTGCAACGGGCCTCCATAAAGATGATTTTCCGCAATATACCGCGCCACCGGCTCCGGCACCAGGTCGCCGACGGGCTCCCCGGCCGCGGCTCGCCGGCGCACCAGGGTCGACGAGATCGGCAGGAATTCCAGGTCCGCGAGGAACGTGCGCGCGCCGAGCCCCTCCAGAAATCGGGCGTGCTCCCGGAGGGCCGCATATCTCTTCTCCCCGCGCGGGGCGGCGCAAAGGCGCGCGAGCTTCAGGATCACCGCGGATTCATGCCAGTTCTGCACCGTCAGGAACATGTCCTCGCCCATGATCAGGTTCAGCTCCGCGCCGGGATAAAGCCGGCTGAGCTCCCTCAGCGTGTCGGAGGTATAGCTCGGCCCCCGGCGGTTCAGCTCGATTTCCGAAACCTCGAACCCTGCTTCCCGCGCCGCCAGGCGGCACATGGCCAGCCGGTCCCCGGCCGGGGCGAGGTGCGGCGCGCGCTTGTGCGGCGGAACGTTCGCGGGCACCAAAATCACCCGGTCGAACGGGATGCGTTCGGAGAATCCGCGCAGAAGGTGCAGGTGCGCGTTGTGGATCGGATTGAAGGTTCCGCCGAAAACGGCGATTTCCTGCATGGATCGTCTTCTCCTTTTTATCCTTTTTGGCGGGTGCCCTTCGCGGAAGGCTTCGGAAGCGTGATTTTGGGCTTTTTCGGGTTCCTGCGGTAAAGCACGAATTTCGCCCCGATCACCTGAACCACCTCGGCCCCCGTCTCGCCCGCGATCCGTTCCGCCGCCTCCCGCGGGGCAACGGAAGAAGCTTCCAGCGCCTTCCCCTTGATCAGCTCCCGCGCGGTCAGCGCGTCGTCGGCCTGGCGGATGACATCTTTGTCCACGCCGCCCTTTCCGATCATGAGGATGGTATCCGCCTGATTCGCGAGCGAGCGAAGATACGCGCGCTGTTTTCCTGTCATCATTTCCCAGTCTCCTTATTATTGTAACCGCTCCGGCTCAATTTTTCCAGTTCACACACAAGTTTTTCCAGCGCGCGGCCCCGGTGGCTGACCGCATCCTTTTCCGAGGGGGTCATCTGCGCGTAGGATTTCCCGTTCACCAGAAAGACGGGGTCGTACCCGAAGCCGTCGTCCCCCCGGGGGGCGAAAGCGACGGTGCCCTCGCACCTGCCCTCGACGGCAACGACGCGGCCGCCCGGAAACACGCAGCATATGGCGCTGACGAAACGGGCGGCGCGCTTTCCGGCCGGAACATCCTTCATTTCGTTCAAAAGCTTTTCGATGCGCTGCGCATCCGTGGCGTCCTCGCCGGCATAGCGGGCGGAATAGACCCCCGGCGCGCCGCCGAGCGCATCCACCGAGAGGCCGGAATCATCCGCGACGGCCGGTTTCCCCGTGGCTCTGCACGCCGACTGCGCCTTTAAATACGCGTTTTCGGCAAAGGTCTTCCCCGTCTCCTCCACCGGCGGCAGCTCCGCCGTTTCCACCCCGATGCCCAGCGGCTTCAGGATGCGGATCAGCTCTTCTTTTTTCTTTTCATTGTGGGTGGCGGCGACAAAGTTCATGAGTTCTCCTTTTCAAACAGCGCGGCGGCAAATTCGTCCGCGTCGAACGGCTGAAGGTCGTCCAGCTGCTCCCCGAAGCCGATCAGCTTGACCGGGAGGCCCAGCTCCCGCCGGATGGCGAGCACCACGCCGCCACGCGCGGTGCCGTCCAGCTTGGTGAGGACGATGCCGGTGATGCCCGCGGCGCTCTGGAATTCCTTTGCCTGGCTGACCGCGTTCTGGCCCGTGGTGGCGTCGAGCACCAGAAGCACCTCTTTGTCGCACCCGGGCAGCTCGCGGTCGATGACGCGGCTGATCTTGGAAAGCTCATCCATCAGGTTTTTCTTGTTGTGGAGCCTTCCGGCGGTGTCGCAGATCACGACATCCATGCCGCGCGACTTCGCCGCGTCGATGGTGTCGAACACCACGGCCGCGGGGTCGGAGCCTTCGGCATGCCTGATCATCGGCACCCCGGCGCGCTGCGCCCAGACCTCAAGCTGTTCGATCGCCGCGGCGCGGAACGTATCCGCCGCGCCGAGGATCACCTTTTTCCCCTGCCCGGAAAGGCGGGCGGCCAGCTTGCCGGCGGTCGTCGTCTTCCCGGTGCCGTTCACGCCGATGACGAGAACCACCGACGGCCTGGTCGAGAGCGTCAGCTCTTCCCCGCCGCGCAGCATTTCGGCGACGATCTCCCGCAGCATCTCCCGGATCTCGGCCGGGTCGGTCACGCCCCGCTGCTTGATGCGGCTGCGCAGCTCCCCGCAGATTTCGGCGGCTGTCGCGGCGCCCACATCCCCCAGGATCAGCAGCTCTTCCAGCTCATCAAAAAGGGACTCGTCGATTTTGGTAAAGGAATTCAGCATGGCGTTGATCTGCCCGCTGATGTTTTCCCTCGTCTTTTTCAGGCCGTCTTTCATCTTGTCAAAAAATCCCATGGCAAACTCCTTTTTACGCTTGCTTGATCCCAAGCTTCTGCTCGATTTCCGAAGCGCGCAGCTCCAGAAGCTTGGAAACGCCTTCATCCTGCATGGTGACGCCGTAGAGGACGTCGGCCTCCTCCATCGTGCCGCGGCGGTGGGTGATGACGATGAACTGCGTGTTCTCGTTCATGCGGTGCAGATACGCGGCGAAGCGGCCGACGTTCACGTCGTCCAGCGCGGCCTCGATCTCATCGAGCACGCAGAAGGGCGGCGGGCTCACCTTCATGATCGCGAAATACAGCGCGATGGCGACGAGCGCCTTTTCCCCGCCGGAAAGCGATTCCAGGTGGGTGACGATCTTTCCGGGCGGCTGGACGAAGATGTCGATCCCGCACGAGAGGACATCCTCGGGGTCGCTCAGGGAAAGATCCGCCGTGCCGCCGCCGAACAGGTCGCGGAACGTCCCGTTGAAATTTTTCCGGATCTGCTCGAACCGCCGGACGAACAGGCCGCGCATCTGGCGGGTGAGGTCGCCGATCAGATGATGAAGCTCGTCGCGCGATTTTTCCACGTCTGCGATCTGCTTTTTCAAAAATTCGTAGCGCTCGCTGACTTCCTTGTATTCTTCCACCGCCGCCACATTCACGCTGCCGAGCGCCTTGATTTTCCCTTTCAGCCCGTTCAGCCGTTTTTTGGCTTTTCCGGCGTCCTCTATTTTGGGGCAGCTTTCCTCCGCTTCCCGCCGCGTCAGTTCGTATTCTTCCCACAACCGGGCGATAATTTCATCGTATTCCTTCTGCAGGGCCGCTTTTCTCTCTTCCAGGCGGGCAAGCTCGTGGCCGATGTTCTCGCGCTCGGCGGATTTTTCCCGCTCGACGGCGCGCAGGTCGGCCGAGCGGCGCTCCAGCTCCATGCGCCGGGCGTTGATTTCCTTGATGCCGTCCTTTTTCTTTTGGGCGTCTTCCCGCAGCCGCTGCGCCTCGCCGTTCAGCGCGTCGATCTGCTCTTTCAGCCCGGCCACGGCGGAACGGGCCTTTTCGATCTCCCGTTTCAACTCCTCGGCGCGGCCGGCGTCGCCGGCCCTCCGGTTTTCCAGCTCCCGCACGGCGGCCAGAAGCGCCTCTCGGTCCTTTTTCGCGGAAAGCCCCGCAAGCCGGATTTCCTGAAGCTCATCCGAAAGCCCTGCAATGCTTTTGTTCTGCTCGTCCCGGCTGCCGCTGAGCTGATCCAGCTTTTGCTTCGCCTGTTCGATCTGCCGCCCGATTTCTTCGGACAGCTCTTCCGCCTGCTTTTTCTGTTCCAGAAGCCCGGAAAGGCGCTTTTCGGAATCGGCGTCTTCCTTCTGCAGCTCCGCGGCGCTCTGTTCCGCCGCCTGAAGCTCCGCCTGAACGCGGCCGAGCTCCTCGGAAATCCCGGCGCGTTCCTCCCGCGCCGCGGAAAGCTCGCCCCTGGCCGAAACGACCGCCGCCTCGGCGGCGGAGGCTTCTTCCGCCGCCGTTTTCAGACGGGCGGCGGAAGCTTCCGCCTTTTCGCGCAGCGCTTCGGCCTCTTTTTTCATGCGCTCGATTTCCGCGGCGCGGCTGAGCAGGCCGGAATTTCTGGCCAGAGAGCCGCCGGTCAGCGAACCGCCCCGGTTGACCACCTGGCCGTCCAGCGTGACGATGCGGAAGCGGTAGGAATAACGCCTCGCGATCGAAACGGCGCTGTCGAGGTCCTCCGCGACGGCGATATGCCCCAGAAGGGAATCGCGGACCTGCGTGTATTTTTCGTCACATCCGCACAGCAGGGAGGCCACCCCGACAAAGCCCGGACAGTCTTCCAGCCCTTTTTCCCTCAGGACCGTCCCGCGGATGCTGGAAAGCGGAAGGAAGGTCGCCCGGCCGGAATCGTGCCGCTTCAGAAAGCCGATCGCCTGTTTCGCATCCTGCTCCGTGCCGACGACGATGTTCTGCATCGCGCCGCCGAGCGCCGTTTCCACGGCCACAACGTATTCCCTCGGCACGCGGATCAGCCGGGAGACCGGGCCGTGGATACCCGCGAGCTCGCCGTGCGAGGCCGCCCGCACCACCGCCTTGACGCTTTGGGTGAAGCCCTCCAGGTTCCGCTCCAGCCCCTCCAGCGCCTGGATGCGGTGCAGCTTGTCCTGCGTTTCCAGCCGGAGCCGGTCGCTTTCCTGCCGCACGGCCTCCGCGCGGCGGCGGCGCGAATCAAGGCGCATTTCGCAGCCCTTTCCGGCGTTCGTCAGCGCGGTGATACGCTCGTCCGCCCCCCGGAGCATTTCGACGCAGTCATTGGCCGTGCGGCCCAGCTCCTCCGCCTGTTTCCGCTTTGCCGCAAGGGCCCCGGAAACATTGGAACGGCGCAGGCCGATTTCCGCGATGGATGAGGCCGCCGTCATCGCGCCGATCTTGGCGTCGGAAGCCTTCGCGCTGAGCTGCGCAAGCGCGCGGGTGGATTCCTCCATCCGACCGGAAAATTCCTCCATGCCCCGGCGCAGCTCTTCCAGCCGCCCGGTGCAGTCGTCGAACTCCCGGTCTTTCTGCGCGATCAGAAGGTCCTTTTCCTTCCCTTCATTCTGCTTTTGTTCGATTTCCCGCTGCAGTTCCTCCTGGGAGAGGGAAGCCTGCTCGATCTCTTTTTCCATGCGGGAAATATTCTGTTCGTTATGTAAAATATCGTTTTCCAGAACGGAGACGTCCCCTTCGCGGCGGGCGGCCGTTTCCTCCAGCTCCGCCGCGTCGGCCCGCGCCTGGTCCATTTTGGCGGTGCAGGCGTTCATTCCGGCATAGTTCTGTTCGATCTGCGTTCCGAGCCCGTCGAGCTCCTTCCCGGATTTTTCATACTGCGCCTGCGCGGCGGCGATTTTGTCCTCGTGCTCGCGCAGGACACGGCCGGAGCGGTTCAGCGTGTCGAGCCAGAGCCCGATTTCCAGGTTCCGCTTTTCGCCCGCGTATTCCAGGTATTGTTTGGCTTTTTCCGCCTGCTCCTTCAGCGGCCCGACGCGCGCTTCCAGCTCCGCGAAAATATCGTTCAGGCGCAGCAGGTTTTCCTGCGCCTGGTTCAGCCGGCGCTCCGACTCCTCTTTCCGGTACCGGAACCGCGAGATCCCGGCGGCCTCCTCGAAGATTTCGCGCCGGTCCTCGCTGCGGGCGGCGACGATGCTGTCGATCCGGCCCTGTCCGATCATGGAGTAGCCGTCGCGCCCGAGGCCGGTATCCATGAAGAGCTCATGGATGTCGCGGAGCCGGACGGCGTTTTTATTGATGAGGTACTCGCTTTCGCCGGAACGGTAATACCGCCGCGTGACGGCGACCGAGTCGCCGTCGAACGCGAGCTTGCGGCCGGTGTTGTCGAATGTGACCGTCACTTCGGCGTAGCCCTGCGCCTTGCGCGTGGGGGTTCCGCTGAACACGACATCCTCCATTTTGGAGCAGCGCAGCACCCGGGCCGACTGTTCGCCGAGCACCCAGCGCACCGCGTCGCTGATGTTGCTTTTCCCGCTGCCGTTCGGGCCCACGACCGCCGTGATGCCGGGGCCGAAGCCGAGGGTGGTTTTGTCCGGAAAGGTCTTGAAGCCCTGAAGCTCCAGCGATTTGAGCAGCATAGATTTCACCTGCCTTCTGATTTGGTCACGGCAAAGGAAAAGGGTGCGACGGTGTCATCCGCCGTGATTTCAGCCCGGTAGCCGAGGGACAGAAGCGCCGAAAGATTGCACCGCTTCTGCCCCGTCGCCCTGGAAACGCAGGAGGGGCTGACGCGGATCAGCAAATCCCCCTGCGGAACCTTTTCCCGCTCTAAATACGCGGTGATGTTCCGCAGCATCATCCGGCTTTCGCACAACTCGCGGAAGGCGGGATGCCACGGCCCGGCGAGCCTTCCCCGTTCCAGCTCCGGCGTGCTGTGCAGGCCGAGGCGGATGACCCGTATGCCCTTCTCCTGAAAAAAGCCGAGCAGGGTGCAGCACAGGTCCACCGCCCGGGAAAGCGCCATGGGCCGGTATTCCCCGCGGCGGTACCTTTCCGCAAGCTCGGTGCCCTCCATCACGATGGCCGGGTAAATCCGCACGGTATCCGGATGCAGGGCGGCGAGCGCACGCGCGGTCCGCTCCGCGCCCTTTTCGTCATCCCCGTAAAGCCCGGTCATCATCTGAAGCCCCAGCGAGAAGCCGTCCGCACGGATCCGCGCGGACGCGGTTTCCACATCCTTTGCCGTATGGCCGCGCCCGTTCTTCCGCAGCACCTCGTCGTCCATGCTCTGCGCGCCCAGCTCGATGGCCGTGACCCCGTACCGGCGGAGCAGCTTCAGGGTTTCCTCATCCGCCGCGTCGGGCCGGGTGGAAATGCGGATCCCGGCGAACAGGCCTTTTTGCACATAGGGAGCGGCGGCTTCCAGAAGCGAGCACATATAGCCCCGGTTCATCGCGGTGAAGCTGCCGCCGAAAAAAGCAATTTCCGCGAAACGGCTTTTTTCTTTCAGGCTCCTGCGGGCGGTTTCCGCCGCGCGGACCACATCCTCCGCGCCCGGCAGGCGGGTTTCCCCCGAAATGCTGCGCTGGTCGCAGAAGCTGCACCGGTGCGGGCAGCCGACATTCGGCACGAAAAGCGCGACGTTCGCGTGTTTCAATAGCCCATCAGCTCCAGCGCCTCGCGCGCCGCCTGCTGTTCCGCTTCTTTTTTGCTGCGCCCGCCGCCCTTGCCGATCACATTGTCGTTCAGATGCACCTCCACGGTGAAATGCTTGTCGTGGTCCGGCCCGCTTTCGCCGGTGAGCACATATTCCAGCTGTTCCTCGGGGTTCTGCTGCACGATCTCCTGCAGCGCGGTCTTGTAGTCCTTGAACGCCTTCGGCTTCACCGCCCGGAATACGGGCAGCACGAAACGCAGGATGAACCTGCGCGCTTCCTCCATGCCGGCATCCAGATAGATCGCCGCGATCAGCGCCTCGAAGGCATCCGCCAGAATCGAGGAGCGGGTGCGCCCGCCGGAATTCTGCTCGCCGCGGCTCAAAAGCAGGTAATCCCCCACGCCGAGCTGGCGGGAAAACCCGCACAGGGCTTTTTCACACACCAGCGCCGCACGGTTTTTGGTGAGCTCTCCCTCCGGCAGGTCGGGGCAGTTCCGGAACAGATAATCCGCCACGACGACCCCCAGCACCGAATCCCCCAGAAATTCCAGGCGCTCGTTGCTGTGGCCCGCCGGCTTTTCCTCGTTCGCATAAGAGGAATGGGTCAGCGCGGTGGCAAGATATTTCGGATTTTTAAAATGATATCCGATCCTCTCCTCCAGCTTCTTCCAGTTCTGCTTCTGCATATTCTCACACTCCATTCTGTCACTAAATCCGGGTTCGCGATCATCCGTGGAACTGCCGCGCGCCGCAATCAGGAAAGCTCCGAAACGGAACGGCTGATCTCGTCGATCACGTTTCCCGCCACATAGGCTTTCGTCAGGCGCAGGGCGCTTTCCACCGTCTTCGCCCTGGCGCTTCCATGCACCTTGAACACGGGCCTTGCCGCGCCCATGATCGGCGCGCCGCCGTACTCGTTGTAGTCCATGGATTTTTTCAGCGCGACGATATCCTTCATCAGGATCCCGGCGGCCAGCTTGTTCTTGGAGCTCTTCGTCAGAATTTCCTTGAACTTCCCCATAAGCATGATCGCGACGCCCTCGAACATCTTGAGGATGATGTTCCCGGTGAAGCCGTCCGAAACCACGACATCCGCGCCGTCGTTCGAAATGTCGCGGGCCTCGATGTTCCCGACAAAATTGACCGGGGATTCCCTGAGCAGCTCGAACGCGCCGTGCTGAAGCTCGCCGCCCTTGTGCTCCTCGGTGCCGATGTTGGCGAGGGCGACGCGCGGCTTTTCGATGTTCATCACCTTTTCCATATAGACCGAACCCATGACGCCGAACTGCTGGAGCATTTCTGGGCGGCAGTCCACGTTCGCGCCGCAGTCGATCAGCATGAAAAAGCCGGCCTTTTTCGGCATGACCGGAGCGAACGCGACCCTTTTGATCCCCTTGATCCGCTTGACGATCAGCGAGGTGCCGACCACCAGCGCGCCGCTGTTCCCGGCGGACAGGAACGCGTCCCCTTTCCCTTCGGCGAGAAGGCGCAGGCCCTCGGCCATGGAAGAATCCTTTTTGGACCTCATGATTTCGCCCGGGCTGTCTTCCATCGTGACGACGCCGGGCGCGTCGACAATCTCCATGCGCTCCAGCGAAATCTCGTTTTTTTCCGCCGTGCTGCGGATCTCCGGCTCCCTGCCCGTCAGCAGGATATCGATATCCAGGCTTTTCACCGCGTCCGCGCATCCCTTGATGATTTCCAGCGGCGCGTTGTCTCCCCCGAACGCATCTACAATGATTTTCAAACGAATGACCTCCGATCAAGTCCGATTTTCCGGTCGAACGGTTTCGATATACGGTTTGAGTTTTTCCAGCGAACGCCGGGCAAGCCGCGCATAGCGCTCCCGCTTGTCCCGGATTTCCTCCGCAAGCGGCGGAAGGATTCCGAAATTCGCGCCCATCGGCTGAAAGCGGGCCGGGTCGCACTGCTCGATATAGCGGCTGAGCGCGCCGATCATCGTTTCCGGCGGCAGCGCCTGCGTCTGCAGGCCGCGCAGCCTTCGGGCCGCGTTCCGGCCCGCCATGATCCCGGAAGCGGCGGATTCCATATAGCCCTCCACCCCCGTGATCTGCCCGGCGAAGAACAGATTTTGATCCGACTTCATGCTGAAGCCGGCGGAAAGCACCTTCGGCGAATTCAGGAAGGTGTTGCGGTGCATCACGCCGTAGCGCATGAACTCCGCGCGGCGGAGCCCGGGGATCAGGCCGAACACCCGCTTCTGCTCGCCGAATTTCAGGTTGGTCTGGAACCCGACCAGGTTGTAAAGAGTGGCGGCGGCGTTTTCCTGCCGAAGCTGAACCACAGCCCACGGGCGGTGCCCCGTGCGCGGGTCGCGCAGGCCCACCGGCTTGAGCGGGCCGAACCGCAGGGTGTCGCGCCCGCGCGCCGCCATGACCTCCACCGGCATGCAGCCCTCGTACACCTTCGGGTCCGCGGCGTCGAAGCCGTGGATCGGCGCCCGCTGCGCCGAAAGGAGCGCGTCGTAAAAACGCTCGTATTCCTCTTTGTTCATCGGGCAGTTCAGGTAGGCGCTGTCGCCGCCCTTGTCATAGCGGGAAGCTGCGAAGCAGAAATCCCGGTCGAGGCTTTCCGCCGTCACGATGGGGGCCGCGGCGTCGAAAAAGCTGAGGCTTCCGCCGCACAGCATGGCGATGTCGCCGGCAAGCGGCTGCGCCGTCAGCGGCCCCGTGGCCACGATGCGCACGCCATCCCGAGGCACCGCGCTCACCAGCTCCCGGTGGACCCGGATCAGCGGGTGAGCGAGGATCTTTTCCGTCGCGGCGGCGGAAAAGGCGTCGCGGTCGACCGCCAGCGCCCCGCCCGCCGGCACGCGCGCTTTGTCGGCGCACTGCGTCAGAAGGGAGCCGAGCCGCCGCATTTCCTCCTTCAAAAGGCCGGCGGCGCTGTCGAGGCGGTCCGCCTTCAGGGAATTCGAGCAGACCAGCTCCGCAAAGCCGGGATTCCGGTGGGCCGGCGAAAAGAACCGCGGCTTCCCCTCGTAAAGCTCGACGGGGATCCCCGCCCGGGCGAGCTGCCACGCGGCCTCACAGCCGGCGAGCCCGGCCCCGACGACCGTAACGCTCATTCTTCCTCCGTCTTTTCATAGCCGCAGTCCGGCGTGACGCAGTAGAGCTTCGGGTGCTTGCCCTTCTTTTTCAGAAGCGTCTTGCCGCAGCGGGGGCATTTCTCCTTCGTCGGCTCATCCCACGAGACGAAGTCGCACTTCGGGTATTCGCTGCACCCGTAGAACGTCCGTCCCTTTTTCGTCTTTTTCACGACGACCTTTCCGCCGCATTTCGGGCATTCCGCGCCCGTATAGATCACGAGCTTCTTGACGTTTTTGCATTCGGGGTACCCCGGGCAGGCGAGGAACTTGCCGTAGCGCCCCGTTTTGATCACCATATGGCGTCCGCATTTCTCGCAGATGACGTCGGTGACATCCTCTTTGAGCTGGATTTTGACGCCATCCATCTCTTCTTTGGCCTTTTTCAGCGTCTGCTCGAAATCGCCGTAGAAGGAATGGAGCGTCTCCACCCAGTTGGTCTTCCCGCTCTGCACCTGATCGAGGTCGCTCTCCACCTGCGCGGTGAATTTGACGTTGACGATCTTCGGGAAGTGCTCGCGCATCAGCTTGGTGGTGACTTCGCCCAGCTCCGTCGGCTTCAGGGCCTTGCCCTCGCGCACGACATACTCGCGCCCCGTGATGGTGGAGATGGTCGCCGCATAGGTTGAAGGGCGGCCGATCCCGTTTTCTTCCAGCGCCTTGATCAGGGAGGCCTCCGTATAGCGCGCGGGCGGCTGGGTAAAGTGCTGGTTGCCCGCGATCTCCTTGAGCTTCAGGGGCATATCCGCGGCAAGCGCCGGCAGGGCTCCACCCTTTTCGGTCTCTTCGTCTTTGCTCTCTTCGTAAAGCACCGTGAAGCCGTCGAACGTCACCGTATAGCCGGAAGCCTTGAAAATATAGTCCCCGCCCTGGATTTCCGCCTGCGTGGTGCTCTGCAGGCAGTTGGCCATCTGGCACGCGAGGAACCGCTCCCAGATCAGCTTGTAGAGCTTGTACTGGTCGGAAGAGAGGCTGTCCTTCACCCGATCCGGCGCAAGGCTCGGCATTGAGGGGCGGATGGCCTCGTGGCCGTCCTGCGCGTTCGCCCTGCTCTTGAAGTGGCGGGGCGTGTCGGGCAGGTATTTCTTCCCCCACCGGTCGGAAATATAGGCCGTGGCGTCGCGGATGGCGTCCTCCGAGATCCGCAGGGAGTCGGTCCTCATGTAGGTGATCAGGCCCATCGCGCCCATCCCCTCGACCTCCACGCCCTCGTACAGCTCCTGGGCGGCCTTCATGGTGCGGCGCGCCTGGAAGCCCAGCTTGCGCGAGGCCTCCTGCTGAAGGGTGGATGTGGTGAACGGCGGCGCGGGCGACTTCCTGCGCGAGCCCTTTTTCACCTTGGACACGCGGTACTCGGCGTCCTTCAGGTCGGCGAGGATCTTGTCGGCCTGCTCCTTGTTTTCGATCTTGATCTTGCCGTCCGCGTTTCCATAAAAAGAGGCGGGGAACGCCTTGCGCGCCCCCTGTGGGATCATCTTCGCGTCGATCGACCAGTATTCCTCCGGAACAAAGGCACGAATCTCCTCCTCGCGGTCGACGATGAGGCGCACGGCGACCGACTGCACGCGCCCGGCGGAAAGGCCGCGGCGGATTTTCTGCGAAAGGAACGGGCTCAATTTATAGCCGACCAGGCGGTCCAGAATCCGGCGGGCCTGCTGCGCGTTGACCAGGTTGAGGTCGATGGTGCGCGGGTGCTCCATGCCGACTGAAATCCCGGTACGGGTGATCTCGTTGAAGGTCACGCGGTTTTCGTCGTCGACGTTCATGCCGAGCAGATAGGCAAGATGCCACGAAATGGCCTCGCCCTCGCGGTCCGGGTCGGTCGCCAGAAGGACGGCGTCGCTTTTTTCCGCGGCCTGCTGCAGGTCTTTGACCAGCTTTTCCTTTCCCTTGATGATTTCGTACTTCGGGCGGAAATCATGCTTTATATCCACGCTTAAACGGTTTTCCGGCAGATCGCGCACATGACCCATGGACGCGACCACCTCGTAACCGGAACCCAGGTATTTTTTGATTGTTTTTGCCTTCGCGGGCGATTCGACGATCACCAGTTTTGACATTTTATGACCACCTTTCGGATAGAGTTCACCATCGGTGAAAACGCTGCGGAAAACCGGCCGGATCTCAAAAAGCACGGTTTCCCGGAAAAATAAGCGCTGTGAAAGCCAGCCTTTCCAGCCCTTTGATTGAACCGTCATTTTTTATGGATCAAACAAGGCTTGGGCTGGTTTTCACGGGGCTTACTGCGGCAGACGGTAGCGCCGCCCGCCGAGCGACTCGATCTTTTCCCCGAGCTCCAGCTCCGTCAGGGCCGAGAGCAGGCGGGCGGCGTCGAGCCCGGTTTTCTGCCCGAGCGCGGAAAACGGGATGGGCTCGGGGCCGATCTGCGCGCAGACCGCCCGGGCATCCGCGGAAAATTCCGCGCCGCAGGGGGCGCGCTCCCCTTTCGGCTCCGCCCGCCGGGAAGGGGCCGGAGGCTTCCGCTGCCCGGCGGAAGCCGGAGCGCCGCGGAGCAGGCCGGAAAGGTTCCTTTCCTTTTCGAAGCGTATTTTCCCGGGGTAGCGGGACCGGTACTGCTCCAGAATCTCGTACCCGCTGCTGACGGGCACCGCGCCGGTTTTGATCAGATTATTGACGCCGCCCGAAACGGGGTTGTCGATCCCGCACGGGACGGCGAACACATCCCTGCCCTGTTCGAGCGCGAGATCCGCCGTGATCAGCGAGCCGCTTTTGGCGGCGGCCTCCACCACCAAAGTGCCGTCGCAAAGGCCGGAAATGATGCGGTTCCGGATGGGAAAGGCCCTTTTGGAGCCGGGCGTTCCCAGCGGATATTCCGAAATCACGGCGCCGCACAGCGCGATGCTGTCGCGCAGGCCGGCGTTTTCCATCAGATAGGGGAAATCCAGCCCGCACCCGAGGACGCAGACCGTTTTCCCGCCCGCCTGAAGCGCGCCCTTGTGCGCCGCCGTGTCGATGCCGCGCGCGCCGCCGCTGACGACGACCGCGCCCGCCCCGGCGAGCTGGCGGGAAAGGCCGAACGCGATCTTCCGCCCGGAAAAGGTCGCGCCGCGCGTCCCCACCACCGCGACGGACGGAAGCGCGTCGAAATCCGGAAGGCTCCCACGCACATAAAGTGCGCAGGGCGGGTTATGAATATTCCGCAGGCACTGCGGATATTCCGCGCTTTCCTGCGTCACGACGCGATGGCCGAGCTCTTCGGAGCGCCGAACGGTCTCCTGCGCCTCTTCGGGCGAAAAGGATTCCAACGAGAAAAGCTCCTTCTGGGTAAAAATGCCGAGCACGGTCCATTCCCGGCGGCCCGCTTCGTAAAATTCGCGGGGGCCGGGAAAAACGGAAAGGATCCTGCGGGGCTTGCCGCTCCCGGCGCCGAACACCCGCTGAAGCCAGACCCAGAATGCCCTGGAATCGATTTCCATCTCATTTCCCCCGCGTTCTCATCATTTCCCACATCAGGATCGCGGCGCTCGCCGCCGCGTTCAGGGATTCCGCCCGCCCCGGCATGGGGATCGTCACCCGCCCGGCGCAGGCTTCCACGGCGGCCGCGCTCAGGCCGTTCCCCTCGTTCCCGACCGCCGCGACGCTGCCCTCCGGGAATTCCGCTTCCGTCACGCTCCGCGCGTTTTTATCCGGCACGGCCGCGACGGGGAAAAAGCCGGATTTTTTCAGCGAGCGCATCCCCTCCGCAAAATCGGGCAGGACGCAGAACGGAAGACGGAACACCGCGCCCATGCTGGCGCGCAGTACCTTCGGGCCGTACAGGTCGCAGCAGTCCTCCGACAGGAACGCCCCGCTGATCCCGAGGGCCTCCGCCGTGCGCAGAACGGCGCCCAGGTTTGCTGGGTCCTGGATGTTTTCCAGCGCCACATAGCAGCCGGCGGGCTCCATCTCCCGCGGCGTTTTCCGGTGCTCCGGCATCCGGATAACGCAGAAGATCCCCTGCGGCCGCTTCGTCGCGGACAGAAGATCCGCGACGTGCGGCGCGATCCGGCAGACGCTGCGCGCCCGGGGCAGAATCCGTTCCAGATAGCCCTGGTACCGGCGCGCGGCTTCCTCCGTAAAAAAGGCGGTCTCGATCGCGGCGCCGCTCACGGCGGCATCCGCGCACAGGCGCGCCCCCTCCGCCAGAAACTCCCCCTGCTCCCGCCGGAAGGCGGCGGAGCCGGCGAGCTTTGCCGCGCGCCTGACCCCTTCGTTTTTTCTGCTGGCAATCACATCTGGCAACATCATAAAGGATACTCCACGAAATGAAAATTTGCGCCCGGGGGACTCCCGAGCGCAATTACAGCTTATTATAACGCCGCTTTCGCCTTTTCTACAAGCGCCGTGAAAGCGGCTTCGTCGGAAATTGCAATTTCGGACAACATCTTGCGGTTGAGGGTAATCCCCGCTTTTTTCAGGCCGTTCATAAAGGTCGAATAGTTGATGTCGTTCTGGCGGCACGCCGCGGAAATACGGGTGATCCACAGGCGGCGGAAATCTCTTTTTCTCTGCTTGCGCCCGATAAACGCGTAATTGCCGGATTTCATAACGGCCTGTTTGGCCATCTTAAAATGTCTGCTCTTTGCTCCCCAGTAGCCCTTTGCCAGCTTCAGAACCTTTTTTCTTCTTTTGCGCGTCATCAGCGCGCCCTTGATACGAGCCATCTATGTTACCTCCATTATATGGTCAAATTTGAATTTCACGGCCGTTCCCGAAAAAAGGGAAGCCTTATTTGTAAGGAATCATTCTTTTGATCTTTCCCACATTGGTAACATCGGCCACTGTGGTCTTTCTCAATCCTCTTTTGCGCTTTGTCGTCTTTTTGTTCAGGATATGAGATTTATACGCATGGGCGCGGATGATCTTCCCGTTTTTTGAAATTTTGAAGCGCTTTTTGGCGCCGGAATGAGTCTTGATTTTAGGCATGACGTTGCCCTCCTTAAAATAATAAGTTACTTCGCGGGTTTGGATACAAGGAACATCAGCATATTGCGTCCCTCAAGCTTGGGCGGTTTTTCGACGTTCGCAATCTCGGAGAGCGCCTGTGCAAATTTTTCCATGGCGGTGCGCCCCAGTTCCGGATGGCCCATTTCGCGGCCGCGGAAGCGGATGGACACCTTGACCTTGTCGCCCTCGTTCAGAAAACGGGTGGCATGGCCGACCTTGGTGTTGAAGTCATGGGTGTCGATATTCAGGGAGAGCCTGATCTCTTTGATATCCACCACGCGCTGGTTCTTTTTTGCCTCTTTGTCGCGCTTCGCCTGTTCAAAGCGGTATTTGCCGTAATCGATGATCTTGCACACCGGCGGTTTCGCCTGGGGCGCGATCTTCACCAGATCGAGATTGCTGGCCGCCGCCCGTTCCAGGGCGCGGCCGGTCGGCATGATGCCCAGCTGAGAGCCATCCTGATCGATGACACGCACTTCTTTGTCACGAATCTCTTCGTTGATCTGCAGTTCCTTGTTGCTAATGGTTAAGCACCTCCAAAACACGTTTTTCCCTAACAGAAAGCGCGGACAGAATCTTCCGCCCGCGCATCAATACAAAACAAAACCGCCGCAAAGCGGTTCCCTTCTGATATTGACCCGTGACGGACGCAACCCCACAGGTGAGGACAGGACTGCCCTGCTTTAATTTACGAAAAAAATTGTAACAGCAAAGCTCTCGTTTGTCAAGAGTTTTTTTCTTCCGAAACCGTGCGGTTCCAGCGGAACGAATACAAAAGGCACTCTTTGACCGGCAGGCCTGTCACGTGTGCGACGGCGTACCGGTAGAGCTCGAGCTGGACGCGGTAGCGCTCCCAAAGCTCCCGCGGGGAGGCGGCCCGGTCGGTTTTGTAATCGACGATCACCATCTGCCCGTCCTCTTCAAAGGCGCAGTCGACCGCGCCCTGCAGGATCACCGGGCTGTCCGGCAGGGCGGGGCCGAGGCGCGACGCCGGAATCTCCACGGTGAAGCGCAGTTCGCGCCGGAAATCGGGCGACCGCAGCATGCGCGAAGCGACCGGGCTTTCCAGAAAGGCGCGCACGCGGCTCAGATCGACCGCGCCGGCCTGCTCCCGCGTGAGGAAGCCCTGGGAAACGAGGCGCCCGAGCTCCGCCTGCGGGTCTTTCGCGGCCTCTTTGTAATCCGCGAACTGTAAATACGCGTGGAGCGCGGTGCCGCGCTCGGCGGGTGTCAGGCCCGAGCTTTCGAGGAACGCCGGGCGCGAAAGCGGGCCGTCTTCGGCGCCGGAAGCCTGCGCCGCGAGCTCGGAAGCCGAAACCTTCGCCGGGATCCCGCGGAGCGAAGCCCACGGATAGGAAAAGCCAAGCTTCTCCTCCAGCCGCTTTCGCAGGGCGGGGTCCGGCTGCGCCGCCGCTTCATCCGCCTTCTCCTCCCTTTCCGAAAGGGGCGGCGGGGGCGGGGCGATCTGAATCTTCCACGGCTCCGTTTCCCCTTTCCAGGCGATCTGCTCGCCGCAGCCCGCCCTTTCACGCAGAGCCGCGCCGCACGGGTGGCGCAGCGCGCAGGCCAGAAGCCAGTCGGAAATGCAGGAAGCCCCGCGCACCACATAAGGGGAGATCCGCTCCCCCGCCGAAAGCCTGGGGGCAATCCCCGCGAGCGTTCTGCCGAGGCTGGGGACGGTCGTCACGAGGACCAGCTTTTCCCGCGCGCGGGTCATGGCCACATACAGGATGCGCAGCTCTTCGGACATCGCCCCGCGCTCCGTTTCCAGCGCGATGGCATCGCGCGGGAGGGTCGTGCGGCGGCTGAGGGTCTCCCCGTCCTTCAGGCGGATCCCGAGGCCGAGCTCGGGATGCAGCAGGGCGTCGCCGTGCTCTTTGTTGAACCGGCGCGCGCAGCCCGCGACGATGCACACGGGAAATTCCAGCCCCTTGGATTTGTGGATGCTCATCACCCGCACGACGTTCGCCGATTCCGAAAGGGCGCAGGCGCCCGGCAGGTCGGAATCCTGCTCCTGCAGGCGGTCGATAAAGCGGATAAAGCCCGAAAGCCCGTTGTAGCCGGAGGCCTCGTATTTTTTAGCGTACTCCAGCAGCAGATGGAGGTTCGCCAGGCGCAGCCCGCCGTTGTCCATCGCCTGGACGGTATGGATAAAGCCGGTCTTCTGATACACGGCGTTCAGCAGGCGGTCGGACGGCATGGTCGCGGCGAGGGAGCGGAAGCGCTCCATCTCCTCCAGAAATGCGGCGGCGCGGCGGTTCCCCCGCCCGGCGGCAGCCGTGAGGGCGAGATAGACCGGGACGTTTTTAGCGCAGAGCCGGATGTCCGCTACCTCATCCGGCGTAAAGCCGTAAATAGGGCTCATCAGGACGGAAAGGAGCGGGATGTCCTGAACCGGGTTGTCGATGACGCGCAAAAGCGAGAGCATGACCGCGATTTCGGAGGACTCGAAAAAGCCGCCCGCGGAATCCGCCCACGCGGGCACGCCGCAGAGCTGAAGCTCGCGCACGTACTGCGCCGCGTATTTGTTCGCGCTGCGCAGCAGGATGCAGAAATCGCGGAACACGGCGGGGCGGCGTTCCCCGCTTTCCGTCACCCGGAATCCGCCCGAAACGGTCTGAAGGATCAGCGAGGCGATATGGCGGGCCTCCAGCACGGCCATCGGCTCGCCGGGGGGCTCCTGTGCGAGGGAGAGGTCGAGGATGTGAAGCTCGGTCTCGCAGCCCTCCTGCTCCTCATATTTTGCTCCGGCGACAAGGCGCTCCCCCCCGGTGTAGTCCACGTCGCCGGCCTGCTCCGACATCAGCTGGCCGAACGCGAAGTTGACGGCGCCGGTCACTTCCCGGCGCGAGCGGAAGTTCCGGTCCAGCACGATGCAGGCGGGGTAGCGGCCCTCTTTTCGGCTGTACGGCGCGAACGTTCTGCGGCGGTCCAGGAAAATCCGCGGCATCGCCTGGCGGAAGCTGTAAATGCTCTGCTTGACATCCCCCACCAGGAACAGGTTTTCCCCGTTTCTGGAAACGGCCTGGAACAGCAGGTCCTGCGCCCGGTTCGTATCCTGGTACTCGTCGACCATGATCTCGTCGTACCGGCCGGATATCTCGAGCGCGTCTTCGGTGCGCTCGAATCCCCCCTCGCAGGGGCGAACCAGCAGGCGCAGGGCCCAGTGCTCCAGGTCGCCGAAATCCGCCATGCGCCGCTCGGCCTTCATCGCGTCGAGCATATCGGAAAACCGTTTTGTGACGGAGAAAAGCTTCTCCACGATCGGGGCCGTCTGGCGGATGTCCTCCCCGCACTCCCGCTCCGTCGGAGAAAACAGCGCGGCGAGCTTTTTCACGGTGCCCTTGACCTCGTCGCGGCAGGCGGTGACGCGCAGCTTCAGCGGATCTTCGGCGTATCCGCGCACGCCGCCGAGCCGCCGGAACGAAACGCCGGAAACGGCGCGGCCGACTTCGTCCCAGTTCCCCCCGGCAGCGGCGGCGCGCAGGCGCTCCAGCGCCGCGAGGTCGCCGGAAAGCGCTTCGGAATACGCCGAGCTCAGCTTTTCATCCGCTTCGAGCGCCGAAAGCGAGCCGCGCGTCAGGCCCGCGCAGTAATCCGCGGCTTCGCGGGCGAATTCCAGCAGGCATTTTCCCCACGGCGTTTGGGATGCGGGCAGGCCCGTCTCGTACATCCCCGCCTTTTCCGAAAGCCAGCGCTCCGGGAACGGGTGGGAGCGGATGAAATCGTAAAGCCGGCCGATCGTCTCGATCAGGCGGCTGTCGTCGCGGTCCGAGCTGAACGCTTCCACCAGGTCGAAAAACGCGGGGTCGTTTTCCGCGTAGCAATCCTCGAGGACGCGGGTGACGGCCTCGGCGCGCAGAATCGCCATCTCGCTGTCATCCGAGATGCGGAAATCCGGGGAAATATCGAGCTTGTAGAAGTTTTCGCGCACCAGCTCGCTGCAGAAGCTGTGCACGGTGCTGATGCCGGCGCGGGAGAGCAGAAGCTGCTGCCGCTGGAGCGCCGTGTTCGACGGATCGCGCGCCAGCAGCTCCGAAAGGCGCAGGGAGATGCGCTCGCGCATCTCGGCGGCGGCGGCTTTGGTGAACGTGACCACCAGAAGCCGGTCGGCATCGCTTGGATGGATGGGGTCGGTGATGCGCTCGATCACGCGCTGGACCAGAACGGCCGTCTTTCCGGAGCCGGCCGCCGCCGAAACCAGCAGGGTTCCCCCCCGCGCGCGGATCGCATCCTGCTGCGCGGGGGTCCAGCTTCTTTCACTCATGCCCCTCATCCTCCTTTTGCCCCGCTTCCCTCATCCGCCGCAGGGCCTCGGCCTTGTCGCAGCGGAACCGTTCGCGGCCGCCCTCGTCCTTTTCGTGCCCGCACACCGGGAAATACGGGCAGTACTCGCAGGCGTCGTAATCGCCCTTGAGCGGTTGGGCGGCGACGTCGCCCCGGTAAAGGGTCTCGGCCATCCGCCGGGTCTCCTCCCGGATGTAATCGATGATCCCGTCCATTTCTGCGCGGCTGACGACGGAATCGGCCCGCGCGGGCTTTCCATCCTTCAGCGCGACGGGGATATATTTTCCCTCCGCTTTCTCCTCCATGCCCGTGATAACCCGGGAATCGTTGAGGATCAGGCCGTTCATGCGCAGGCGCTTTTCGATCTCTTTTTCCCGCTTTTCCGGCGGCATGCCGTGCGGGGCCGGAACGATCGGGCGGACGGCGGGCATGTAGAGGATTCCGGCGGGCGAAAATTTTCCGCTCTGGATCAGCGCGGCCAGATAGATCAGCATCTGCATGTTGACGCCGTACAGCACATCCGAAAGCCGGAATTCCTTCTTCCCCGTCTTGTAGTCGATGATGCGCACATACTTTTCGCCGCCGCGCTCCATAACGTCCACGCGGTCGATCTTGCCCTCCACGCAGATCGTGTCCCCGCCCGGCAGCGTCAGGACGAGCGGCGGGAAATCCCCGCCCTCTTTCAGCTCCAGCTCAAAGGCGGCGGGCCGGAATCTGCTCTGGCAAAGCTCCTTCGCGATGTGGCGCAGAACGACAAGCGCCGAATCGGCGATGCGCGACACGAGGAAGCGGAAGCGCGGGGATTTGTTTTCGGCCCCGCCCATCTTCAGCTCCGCATAGCGCGAAACGGCCTCGAGAATCTGCTCCTTCAATTCCTTCTCATCCATTCCGGCAAGCTCGTCCGGCGGAAAGGCGCGCAGGAAAGTTTCGAGCAGGTAGTGCATCAGGCTGCCGTATTCCAGCGCGTTCAGCTCCGCCGGGCGGCGCTCCTTCACGTTGATGCCGTAGCGGCAAAAATACCGGAACCGGCACAGGTGATAGGTTTCGATCTGGGTGGCGGAAAGGTGCTTTCCGCCCTCGAACAGGGCGCGCGCCTTCGCGGGGTCCCCGAACGCTTGCGGCAGGCGGGCGCCGGCGCGTTCCAGCGCCTTCATCCGCGCCGCGTATTCCGGCCTTGACGAAAACAGCTCTTTCAGGGTGGCGGAAAAGGCCGAATCCTCCTTCCAGACGCGCGCCGCCATCTCGAACGCGGCTTCCCCGCTGCCCGCGAACGATTCCTGCGGCAGGGAGAACCGGCTTTTCACGGGGGCTTTCGGCAGAACGGCGCGGATTTCCGACACGATGGAGGACGGTGATTTGGCGGAGCCACCCGCGTCCGCCACGGGATAGGTGACAAAGAGCCGCTCCGACGGGCCCGCGATGCAGGCGTAGGCGAGGAACCGCTCCTCCACGGCGGCGCGCGCCGCCGTGCCGGTCAGCGGCAGGCCGAGCTCAATCATTTTCCGGCGCTCCGCGTCGCTGAACAGGCCGCCCGCCGACGGGTTGAGCGGGAACTCCCCCTGCGCCGCGCCGAGCAGGAACACCACCTTCGGCTCCGCCGGGCGGGTGCGGTCCGCGACGCCGACCGTGACCTCGTCCAGCCCCTGCGGGATGCTGGCGATCGTGCCCGACGCGATGACAAGGCGCAGAAGCTCCGCGAACCGGGCCGGGGGAAGCTCCTTCCCCTTCAGCACCAGCGCCGTCTGGTCCAGGATGCCCATCAGCATGTCCCAAAGGCGAAGCTGGCGGTCGGCAAGCTCGTTCTCCCCGATCTTTTTCAGCCTTGCGCACAGCTCCCGCAGGCAGCGGGGCGTTTCCAGCCGGCCGAGCAGGCGGTAGACGGCAAGGGCCATTCCCTCGCCATCCGCGCCGGAAACCTCTTTGGAGAAATCGGAAAGCGGCGAGACGATCTTTTCTCGCAGGGCGTTGATTTTCCGGAGCTCCTCCCGGTCGCGGTCCATGCACTCGCCCGCGAAGCCGCGGGGGTTTTCCGTCCACGGGGAAAGCCACTTTTTCCCGGAAATTTTCCACAAAAACGCATAGTTTTCCAGCAGCGAGATCTCCTCCGCCGCAAGCCCCGCGAGCCCGGTTTTCAGGCAGGCGAACACGTCGTCCGACCGGAAGCCCGACCGCACGGCCTGAAACGCACAGAGCACCAGGTGCATCAGCGGCTCGGAATCGATGTCGCGCGGCCGGTCCATAAAATACGGGATCTCCCACCGCTCCAGCGCGGAATCCAGATTGCTGCGGTAATGCTCGGGCGAACGCACCAGAACCGCAAAATCGCGGTAGCGGTACCCCTGTTCCATGACGAGGGAGCGGATCGACGCGGCCGCGAATTCCGCTTCATCGTAGCAGCTCTGCGCGGCGTACAGCACCACGTCTCCGGTGTCTTCCCGCAGCGGGTGGCGAACCGGCCGGTAGACCCCTTCCTCCAGCGCGCGAAGCCCCTTCCCCCGGAAGCGGGCGCCGCTTTGAAGCAGGACGGGCGGCGCGACGGGAACCGAATTGCGGCGGGCGAGGGCGATCGTCTCCCGCGCGGTGCGGCGCACCAGCGAAAAAAGGCCCATCCCCTGCTCGGGGTCGTCGAGGCGGTCGGCGCAGAGGGTCATCACCACGTCGTCCGCCTGCCGCAGCATGATTTCGATCAGGGCGGCCTCCTGGGCCGTAAAGCTCTTAAAGGAGTCGATCATCACCGTGCGTCCGCGGAAAAAGTCCCGGCCCTCCAGAAGGCGCCTGAGCCGGGTCAGGTCGTCCAGCGGGTCGAGGTAGCTCTGGGCGACGAGCGCCCCGTAAACGGAAAGCACCAGAGAAAGCTCGGTCATTTTCTCCTTGAGCGTCCCATCCTCCATGCCCTCCGCCGCTTTGGAAAGATCCTCGGGGGAAACCGAGCACATCTTCAGCTCCGCACAGGCGTCGAGCATCATGCGCACCAGCTCCGGCGTGCGGGCGTGCCTGCGGTAAAGGGGCAGATGCTCCCCGGTCTGCTCCAGCGCGAGGCTCATCAGGATGCTGCGCCCCCCGTCGTCCAGGCGGCGGCCGCAGAAACCGCCGTACTGATGAAAAATAGAATCCGCCATCCGCGTGAAGCTGACGACGGAAACGCCCTGCGCGTCCTTCGCCCCGAGCAGGCGCAGCATGGCGCGCTCGCTTTCAAAGGAATACTGCTCGGGCACAAGGAGCATCAGGCCGCCTTTCCCGCTTTTGGCAAGGCGGCAGAGCTCCTCGCGGACCCAGCGTGTTTTCCCGCTCCCCGCGCGGCCCAGAATCAGACGCAGCATTATGTATCGTCCTCCCCTCGTTCTCACTCTTAAAAATAATTATTTATAACATAATAAAAAGCAAGACACCCGTTTTAACGCGGCGAAGCACGCAAAACCCATCATGCTTCCATGTTCTCTCAGGCGTCGGAGGCTTTGCCTCCGCTTACGCCGTGAGGTTATCTATAACATGGTGCGGAGCGGCATGTTTCAATGTTCTCTCAGGCGTCGGA
>ENA-UOOI01000211-UOOI01000211.1-fermentation-metagenome-genome-assembly--contig:-NODE-211-length-74275-cov-6.907572_pt1 | contig 74275 bp, 70 predicted proteins | sample MGYA00245779_ERZ724027 | MGnify/ENA primary metagenome ERZ724027 (study PRJEB28704, sample SAMN03018318) | fermentation metagenome | biome: anthropogenic terrestrial biome; feature: soil; material...
TGTCATTCTGAGTCCAAAAACAATTGCCATTGCTACGAAAGCGTGTCATTCTGAGTCCAAAAACAATTGCCATTGCTACGAAAGCGTGTCATTCTGAGCAAAAATTCAACGAAGTTGAATTTGCGAAGAATCCCACACCAAAATGAGATTCTTCGCCCCCCAACTCAGTAAAGCTGAATTTTCACTGGAATAACAAATAGATATTTAAGTAATGTTATAATTCCTTCAACTTTTCCTCAAACTCATCAAAGATATAATCAAGTACAGATGGCATACCTACAAATTCACATCCATAAAAATATATATTATCCTCCATTGCCTGCTTCCTTACAATTTTCACTACTGTATATAAGCAGGAATCGGAATCGCCCAATTGAATCTTAGAATTAAAATAATAGTTACTCGGTAAAACACTTGCAGATTGAAAGCCTATTCCATTCCTGGATATATCCATAACTTCAATGGGAGCATGAATATTATCAACTTTTACATTATCTTGTTTAAATAGAGATGATATTTCTAATTCCATTTTAACGTGGAAACGTTTACTGTGCCTTTTTTCCTCCATACCGAATCCTCCAACGAATTTGATTTATTTGATTCACCATTAAAGACTATCTTATAATATTAGATTATACCTCTCAAAAAAATTATACGCAAGTTATCTTTGCCTGCTGATTTTACCTTAGTCCTTTATCCATTTCTAACCCCTGTTAATTTTACTATTTTGTACAATATATAACCGATGTTGAAGCAGTTCCTATGACCACTAATTGGATGTTTTACTTTATCAAGGAATTTAGATATTAGTCCTTGGTCAATATTTCTTTTAATATTCGATTTACCATCCCTGGATCTGCTTTACCCTTCATTTCCTTCATAGTCTGACCAACCAGGTAACCTAATGCCTTATCTTTACCTCCGCGGTAATCTGCCACAGATGTTTGATTAGCTGCAATTACCTTTTCAACCACACTACGTAATTCGCCTTCATCATTTACCATCATTAATCCATGTTCTTTTACATAAGCCTCCGGTTCAATATTATCTTTAAATATGATTTCAAATACTTCTTTGGCAACGGTGCGATTGATTTTATTATCTTGAACCAATCCTATTAGCCTTGCCAGATTGTTAGGACTAAATCCAATATCCTCCGGTTCCATTTCCGATTCTTTTAATAATCGCATGGTTTCAACCATAAGCCAGTTAGATACTTCTTTTGGTTTTTTACAAATGGCAACCGTTTTCTCAAAAATATCAGCCATTCTTTTTGAACTTGTAATGATTCCTGCATCATATGCTGGAATATCATATTCTGTTTCATATCTTAGCATTTTTTCATCTCGAAGCTCTGGCTGGCGGTTATTGATTTCATCTATCCATTCATCACTAATCTCAATAGGTACTAAGTCTGGTTCAGGAAAATAACGATAATCCTGGGCATCTTCTTTGGAACGCATGGCAAAACTGGTATCTTTATTGTCATCCCAACGTCTTGTTTCCTGAATAACTGCTTTTCCTTCTTCCAATAATTCAATTTGACGTTTTCTCTCTCCTTCAATTGCTCTGGCAATTGCTTTGAAGGAGTTCATATTCTTCATCTCTGTTCTTGTGCCAAATTCTTTAGCACCTGCTTCTCGAACAGAAAGGTTAATATCTGCACGAAGAGAACCTTCCTGCATCTTACAATCGGATACTCCAAGGTATTGTAATATCAGCTTTAACTTATCCAGATAGGCTATTACTTCCTCAGCAGATCTCATATCCGGCTCACTTACAATTTCTATTAAAGGTACACCGCACCTGTTATAGTCCACCAGGGTACAATCCTCCCAGGAATCATGAATTAGCTTACCTGCATCTTCCTCCATATGGATTTCATGAATGCCTATAATCTTCTTTGCACCATTAACCTGTATTTCTATTCCTCCATGGTGGCAAAGAGGCAGATATAGTTGCGATACCTGATATGCTTTTGGTAAGTCTGGATAAAAATAATTTTTACGATCAAATTTACAATTTTGATTGATTTTACAATTTAAGGCTAGACCTGTGGCAATAGCGAATTCTACAACTTTTTTATTTAGAACCGGAAGCGTTCCCGGCATTCCTGTACACACCGGGCAGCAATGGGTATTGGGTTCCCCACCAAATTTTGTGGTACATCCACAAAATATCTTGGTTTCCGTCGCCAATTCCACATGAACCTCCAAACCAATAACCATTTCATATGATTTCATACTTGAATCTTCCTTTCCTATTCTCACAACCTAAAAATATTTGTTCAGTGTACCTATTCATTGCCATTGCTGTGAAAACATGTCATTCCTATAAAAAACATGTCATTCTGAGCGTAGCGAAGAATCCTTTTCTTTTATTGTGGTACCATTTAGCATTATAATTCTGAGGGAATCTTCCCAAAGGCTCTCACATACTAAAGTTGTATTCAATAAATTTAGGTTTACAGAGATTCTTCGCGAATTCAACTATGTTGAATTCACTCAGAATGACATTTACCAATGATATTTACCTAATAGCATTTACCAATGGCATTTGCCAATGACATTTCCAAAGACAATCTATCTACTCTGTTCATAACTATAAGCTGCCCGGATAATATCCTTTTCTCCAAAATGTTTTCCAATTAGTTGTAAACCTATTGGAAGTCCTGTGCTATCTGCTCCGCAAGGCAGGCTGATAGCAGGAAGTCCAGCCAAATTAACGGATACTGTGTAAATATCGCCAAGATACATTTTTAGTGGTTCTGATAAGCTTTCTCCTAATTTAGGTGCTGTAGAAGGAGCAGTGGGTCCAAAAATAATATCATATTTTTCAAATGCTTTATCAAAGCCTTCCTTTATTAACGCTTTTACTTTTAGCGCTTTCTTATAATAAGCGTCATAATAACCGGAACTTAATACAAAAGAGCCAATCATCATTCTGCGCTTAACTTCATTTCCAAAGCCTTCACTTCTTGTTTTCTTATACATTTCCTGAAGTCCTTCAAAATCTTCTGTACGATATCCATATTTTATACCGTCATATCTGGATAAGTTAGAACTTGCCTCTGCCGATGCTATAACATAATAAGCAGGTATTGCATAGTCTACTGCATCCAGCTCAAATTCTTCTACTATAGCACCTTTTTCTCTTAACACTTCTGCTGCCCCAAGTATACTGGTGCGTACTTCTTCGTCTAAACCTTTTCCAAGGTATCCCTTAGGAATACCAATTCTCATACCTTTTACATCATTAACCAGAGCCTTCGTGTAATTATAACTGTCTTGTTTTATGGAAGTGGAATCTTTACTGTCATAGCCTGATATAATATCTAGTACTGCAGCGCAATCGGATACATTTTTTCCAATTGGACCAATTTGATCTAAGGAGGAGGCATAAGCTATTAAACCATATCTGGAAACGGTACCATAAGTTGGTTTTATTCCAGTTACTCCACAAAAACTACTAGGTTGACGAATAGAACCTCCCGTATCAGAACCAAGAGCATAAAAAGCTTCTTCTGCAGCAACTGCAGCTGCAGAGCCGCCACTTGAACCTCCTGGCACGTATTCTGTATTATGAGGATTCTTCGTTTCACCAAATATTGAAGTTTCTGTAGTATTTCCCATAGCAAATTCATCCATATTTGCCTTTCCTATTATAACTGCTCCTGCATTCAACAATTTCTCAACTACCGTTGCATCATAAGGTGGTATAAAATTATAAAGTATTTTTGATGCACAAGTTGTTTTAACACCTTTGGTACAAATATTGTCTTTAATAACCACAGGAACACCGGCAAGTGGTGAATCTAATTTACCTTCTTCAATTAGCCGTTGCACTTCCTTTCCACGGGCAAGTGCTTCTTCCTCTAAAACAGTGATATAGCAGTTGTATTCCTTATCCTTAGCTTTTATTTTTTCCAATTGGGCTTTGACAGCTTCTTCCACTGTTACTTCTTTATTCTTAATTTTACTGCCCAGTTCTAAGGCAGATAAACTTGTTAAATCCATATTAACCTCGATTCTAGCGCTTTAACGCCGATACTGCAATCATTCAATGGTTTTAGGAACTATAAAACAACCATCCTTTTGCTTAGGAGCATTGCTTAATAACGTATCTCTATTTGATTCATTGGTTACTATATCTTCACGAAATACATTTTTGATTGGGAATACATGAGACATAGGCTCAATGTTATCGGTATTTAACTCATTCATGGTATCTATATAGGATAAAATACTTCCTAAATCTTTTTTAGCTTTTTCTTTTTCTTCGCTGCTTAATTCTAATTTTGCCAGAGCGGCTACATATTCAATGGTTTCATCTGTTATATTCATTTTTTTCTCCTTTCATTATGCATATTAAATCACTAGAAAAAAGTCCCGAGCATATAAAAATACAGAAATTAATCTGCAACATATACTCGGGACGGAATACTCTTTTAGATTTATTTCCCGCGGTATCACCCGCATTGAGAATCGAAATTCTCCTCTCCTTACACTTAGCGCGTGTCACGCACGAACCTACTACAGTTAGTCCACATTTAAACTGTCCATTCAACCCGTGAGCTCCAGAGTGTTCCTTCCTACATCTATCATCAAAAGGTGTGCTCTCAGTCGGTGACACACCATTCCTGTTTATAAATGCAATCCACATAGGTCAGTCTCTTTCATAGCCTATACAATATTTAAAAAATGCAAAGGTATCCTTTTGCCCACCCCTTCGCTGTTGCCTTATATTAACATATAACTTTGTATATTTCAAGAGTAATTTTTCCATTTTGTAATTTGGAGTGATAATTCTGCCGCGCCGAGCTTGTTATGGTTCTTTCATAGCAATGACAGCTTTCGGTATTGTTATTGGTGATAATTGCCTGTATAATATAGGTTATAGACCATTTAGAAAATTACATATAAGCATCATAATATCTTATTGTATACAGACACGAAATCATAGAAAGGGAGAAAACTTTATGATTAAAAAAATATTATCATTAACGTTATCAATTGGTGATATGATATGAAAAGACGCATTTTAGCTATTTTTTTTACCTCTATCCTTTTACTGCTTACCTCCTGTTCAAGTAATAGCACACCTACCAATGCAACCCAGGCGAGGTTAGAATTGTTGTTATTACTTCAAAATGGAAATTACAAGTTAATGAATGATCAATTGCTATCTGAACAAGGAACCATTACGGAGGAAGAGTTTGAGGAGTTGAGGAAAAAAACATCAAATTCAAATACGGTTAGGGAATTTCAACTTTTGAGCTTTGATAATGGAGAAGTATTTTTACTAGAATTCACCAAAAACCCTCATACTGGTGAATACAAAATCAAAAATATTACCGTCCTTTCAGAAGATTCAAAAATTCTCTTTGAAGATAAGTAGTTAACGGGGCTTTAGAGGTGCTGTGCAGCTAAAATATTTATTTTGCGGCACAGCACCTTTGGGGTATACAGAAAAAATCGTCGTTTTACCAACTGTTTTCTTTATGGTTCCAAATTGAATACTTCTCTAGGAATATAACTATAATAATCTTCGTCCAGTATTCTTTCTGATATAAGGAACTTATTGTTTACTATTTTGTTCATGGTACTAATATAATCTTCAGGCAATTCTTCCTCTGTAAGTTTTATTATTTCTTTTGTTTTACTATTATACATAATTTTATCCGTAATGAAACTTCGATTTGAGAAGATTACCAAAGAATCCGAGTCCGATAGAATATCTTTTCCCATATATAATCTGGAATCATAGGATAATCCAAACAGATTGGATAATGTAGGTACAATATCTAAACTGGAACATGGCTTATCAATGATAATTGGTTTACTCATACTTCCTGACCACAGGATAAAATAATTTTTATAAAGTTCAAAGTTTTCCTCTACCTTATGACCTGCCAGCTCATCAATCTTATCCTTTTCCAGTCCATATGGATAATGATCCGTACTAAGTGCAATTACAGTTTTATTTGCAATACCTTTCACTTCTAATTCAGCAATCAATCTTTCCAGAGCCCTGTCTAATTCCACATTGCAAGCCATATAGGCTTTGGCTTCCATGGAATATGGCAAATGGTCCACTGCTTCTTTATTCTTAGCAGACATTCTATTTCCGGAAAATGTGTAATTCATGTGGCCGCTAACTGTCATATAATAAGTATGAAAGGGCTCCTTGTCTATATATTCTGGCATGGTTGCTTCTATCATTTCTAAGTCAGACTCCGGCCAACTTTCTGTTACTTCAAGGCCATTTCCAACGCCTTTATAATCGTATCCCATATTAGGATGGGAAATATGGCGTTTATAATAGGTGTAAGTATGATTATGGTAAGCTCGGGTACTGTAACCTATTTTTTTAAATTGATGTCCAAAAGTAAAGGGCATAGCATTGCTTCCGCTTTTATAAAAGCTAATAACTCCTGACTTAGGTATTAAACTTGTGCAGGCTGCATACTCCCCATCAATGGTACTTGCCCACCATAAAGGTGTATAAAAATTCTCAAATACAAAACCTTCATGAGCCAGTTTATATAGTGTAGGTGTGATATCTTTATCCACAGCCCATGGAGAAAATCCTTCCGCTGTCAACATAATCAGATTATAGCCCTCAAATATGCCTGTATATTTGTTCTTCTTGGTAGGTTCTGCTGTGGCAAAATATTGATGCAGCATTTTTACATTTTCGTTGGTTTCTTCTTTTGCTAAAGCATCAAAATCAATCTCTAATATATTGGGTGATGTATCAATGACTATTGGGGTGGGGGTAGGCGTTGCTGTTGTGGTTGGTTTCTTTTTGGTACTATCTTTTTTACCTATATTATAAGGACTTTCTTTATTATTCTCCGTAACACCTTTGGCTGCTGTTTTAGGATTTCCATTTAATAGTAAACTGATTTCCAAAAAGGTATCATCTTCCTTCGTAATCAGCCTTCTCACATCAAATCTTGTGCTGGTTAACACACCTAACTGCTCCATACTCATTTCCGGAATCCAAGTTTTATGGTATAGGTCATAGGGAGAATAGGTTTCTTTTCCATATGCAGGAAGTATAAGTACACCTATAAATTGTACAGCAATAAAACAAGTTAATGCTGTAACTTGCGGTCTGATAAGCTTTTTATTCATATCAATTTGATTCTTTTTCATGAGTATTTTTAAGAATATTAGAGGTACGCATAATAAGAGGATTCCAATCAGATTATTTCCAATAGCAACTATAATCTGGTCAAAGAATTCTAGCACGTCTCCTCCTACTAATCCGATGGAATAGAAAGATAGAAAAGTTTTAAAGACATAGTTATATACCAGTTGGGTACTAAATAGCAAGCATAAAGTGGTGGTAAATATCCATATAAATATCTTATTTACCCGTTTTTCAGATATTCCACTAATAAATCCGAGAATAGCACCCGCTGGTAAGGCAAATAATATTGGTAATAGTATTTTACCATTCAAATTTTGAAAAGTCAGTTGGTGAAATACCAATTCAAGGTAAATGATGACTATTTGGTAAAAGCAAGTTATTTGAAACAAATGATTTTTACCGTTCCAAGCCTTACTTATGCCCTTTGATATGGTAATATGTGCAGGCTGTTCTTTACTTCTAATGCCATTCTTCTTTTTATTTTGGTTAGTACTTTGTTTCACTTTTTTTATAAAATTACTAAGCTTAATTTTATAAATCTTAGAAGGTAATTTGTCTTTTGGGTTAATCTTTTCATTTGTAATATCCTTTTGTTTCAATCCATTCTTTTTTGGATTATTAACAGAGGTAGATTTCTTCTCTTCTTTCCCATCTGCCTCATTGCCTTTACTCATGAATTGCGCCCCCAATCACCATTGATTCATTTATTCATTGATTGATTCATTTATTCATTGATTCATTTATTAAAGAAACGATAAAATATTAAAGTTTATTTTCAAGTCAAAGCGGATAAACTTGCCTGCAGGTAAGTTTATCCGCTTACGCTACTTGCCCATAATCTCATTGCCACTGCGTAGTATTTCAGCAGTAGCTTGAACTCCTGCTGAACAAGCAAGTCCGACCCCTGTTCACAAAGTAAGGGTTATCCCAGCTTACAGAAGTGGGGGACTTCCCTAATGAGGTTAAACAAAATCGAATTTCACAGTACCTTTTCCATCTTTACTGTGTATAGCAGCCATAGCTCCGTTAACCATGGTCATCTGAGGCGCTTTGTGTCCTATATCTGCATCTAATATAATGGGAACATGGAATTCCTCTAATACAGATAGAACTGCTTCATCATAAGATATTTCTGAATCCGGATTGTAAAAAGCAGGTCTTCCAAACACAAAACCTTTCGTATATTGAAACCAGCCAGCTTCTTTTAACTGCCATAATCCCAAAGTTAAAGCTTCACTTTCCAAGGCAAAACTTTCTAAATACCAAAGGATACCGTCATCTTTATACCTCTCTATAAATTCTTTGGTTTGATCAAATCTTGTGCCTACGATATAAAGTAATACGTCTAAGCAGCCACCTAATAATCTGCCGGATAAGTTTATTTCATTTTCATCCCACAAGTTTCTCCAATAAACAGGCTTTTCAAGCCTATAACCTTCTAGTCCTGTAACTCGGTCGTAGAAACCGTCTTCATATTGGTCAAAACTATGCTCCGCATTTATCTTTCCTTCCGCTAATTGAAGATTAACTTCTATGGTTTTATGCCAAACTTCCATTCCAAAATCATTAAAATTACAGCCATAAAGAGTTGCCATGTCACAATTAGTGGTTATGGTGTAAGTCAATCCTGTGTTGTCAGAATACCCCTGTATCCACTTAGGGTTAGCCTTTATACATTCAAAATCCACAAAAGGAAGCATTTCTAAGAGGAAATCTCCACCTTTTGCAGATATTATCCACTTTACCGTATCATTGTTTATTAATTCTTCTAATTCTTTTGTTCGTGTTCTGGCATCGGTACTTCTTCCCTTTTCACTAGTTCGAACATGCTCTGTTTCTATAACCTCATATCCTCTTTTCCTTAGTTGTTCCTTACCATAATCCAATCTTACAAAATCAGTATCTTTCTTATTACCATCTGAGGGTGCAGTAACTCCGATAGCACTACCTTTCTTAATGTATTCGGGATAAATCATAATGTGTTTCTTTCCTTTCTGATATGTTTTGTTTTATATTTTTAAACTGTCAAAATGGATATTTCACTTACCTACAGGCATGCTTATCCGCTTCGGAAGTGGGTGCTTGCCTGATAAGGTTAAAATATGTGAAATTTATAAATTAAATATATTATAGGATATTACATTTAAAGTGTATTCTAAAGATAAATCCTATATTCCCCTTTACTTTACTTTAATTCTGCATTGCTAAATATTTTTTCATACATATTTTTTCATATGATAGATTCTGGAATTATTGGACTTTTATTATTATCTGACAAAATATCTGCAATTCTTGATAAAGCACCAATTTGTATATTATCTATAGTCTATATCCTGCAAATCTTTTATAGTAGTAGTATATCATATGGAATTTTTTAGGGCAATCTTATGTACAAAAAAGAAGCCCTATACCTCATTTTATAGGATATCGGGCTATATAAATAATCGTTTTAGTTTTAATAATTTTTCAAATATATTGCAGCCTGCTGCCGTTAACTTTCATGGATAATTTTATACATTAATTTCTCCTTCAAATACCGTTACGGCAGGTCCAGTCATGAATATGGTATGCTTATCCTTGTCATATCTTACTTTAAGTACTCCGCCTAATAATCTTACCCATACCTCATCCTCCGTTAATCCGTTTAAGATACAAGCGTAAACACTGGCACAGGCTCCTGTTCCACAGGCTAATGTTTCACCAGAGCCTCTCTCCCAAACTCGCATATCTATTGTATGTCTATCTATAACATGAATAAATTCGGTATTTGTTCTTTCCGGAAACAGGATATGATTTTCAAATAGTGGGCCTATTTTTTCAATCTCAATAGTTTTTGTATCATCAACAAACACAATCGCATGGGGATTACCCATAGAAACACATGTCATTTTGTATGAAATTCCATCAACCGTTATAGGCATAGCAACTATCTGGTCTTGGTCTGAAACCACAGGAATTAATTTAGGATCGGTAATTGGTGTTCCCATATCTACCGTAACTTCTGTCACATGGTCACCTTCTACTTCTAAATCCAGATTTTTTATACCTGCACCGGTTTCTATTGTTATTTTACTTTTATCTGTTAAACCATAATCATAGACATATTTTGCAACGCAGCGTATACCATTGCCACACATTTGTGAGCTGGAACCGTCTGCATTGTACATATCCATCATAAAATCTGCTTTATCAGAAGGTTTAATTAAAATAAGACCATCCGAGCCAATTCCAAAGTGCCTGTCACTAACCTTGATAGCTATTTGGGATGCATCATCTACCTTTTCCCTGAAACAATTAACATATACATAATCATTTCCACAGCCTTGCATTTTGGTAAATTTCATGAGTACCTCCTATCTTTAAAATCGCTTTTATAAATATCAAATGTTAACCCTTTAATTACTTCAACTTGTGTATTGCACTTATGTAGGTTTTGGTTATTTCTTTACACTGAATAATTGATTTTTTTACTTCACTCATCTAATTTTTGGAGCTTTTCAAATTGTTATGTCTAAATAGTAACCATATTATTCCACATGTGCAAGCAGGTTTTATCGCAAAATTCCCTATATTATAGCAAATTTAAAATCATTTCCGCCATTTCAACCATGTTGATTCCACTATCCATACTATTTTTTTGAATATATCGATACGCTTCTTCTTCTGTCATATTATTTCTTACCATAAGCACTTGCTTCGCTTTATTAATAATAGCATTTTCTCCTTCTGATCTTACTTTCAGCTTTTCCTTTTTATTGTGTCTTGTATAGCTATAGGTCATCATTTGCAAGGTATTTAACAAATCGTGAATCTTTAAAGGCATACTCAGACAAACAATATTATTATCAGTACCTTCTGTTAGCTTATTAGGAGAAGCGATTAAGAGCATTTTAAACCCTTTGGGAAGGCAGTTATTTAACTGGCTAAAATGCATATCGGAAAATCGATATCCGGATATTACGATACCTCCATCTAATTCATCTGCGATTCCAATTACTTGAGCTCCTGTAGTGCAAGTAGCATTTACTTCAAATCCATTTCTAATGAGAGAATTTTTTATAATTTTTGCATCATCTATTTTGGGAAATGCAACTATAATACTTAGCACATCTGATTACCTCCCTCACTAATTCTTCCAATTGTCTTCGTTCTATTAAATACGATATAGGTATTGATCGATTTCCCACTGAGATACTTGCATAATGTATTGATTCCATTCTTCTTGCTTTGCTTGGATGTACTTGGTAAAAGTATGAGTGCCCAATACATTCTTAGCAAATTCACATTGCTCTAAAGCTATAATTGCCTCCTTTAAGTTAGCAGGAAGATACTTAATATTGTACTGTTGCAGTTCTTCTTTTGTCATAGCCGCAATATTTTTGTCAACACTTTCTGGAGGAGTAAGTTTGTTCTTTATACCATCTAAACCTGCTGCTAAACAAACTGCCAATGCCAGATATGGGTTTGCAGCTGGATCCGGACTTCTTAATTCCACTCTGGTGCTATTTCCTCTGCCTGATGGGATTCGAATCAAAGGGCTTCTGCTGGCAGCAGACCAGGCAACATATACCGGTGCTTCATAACCTGGTACCAGTCTCTTATAAGAGTTTACAATTGGATTCGTAATGGCAGTAATTCCATCCATATGTTTCAGTAATCCGGCTATAAAATAATAAGCATCTTCACTTAAACCTATTTTTCCTTTCGGATTATCAAAAATATTTTTTCCATCTTTCTGAATAGACATATTAATGTGCATACCGGAACCATTGATTCCATACTTTGGTTTTGGCATAAAAGTAGCATGTAACCCATGTCTCTTTGCAATGGTTCTGACCACCAGTTTAAAAGTCATTATATTATCTGCAGTTTTAAGGGCATCATCATATTTAAAGTCAATTTCGTGTTGTGCCGGTGCAATTTCATGATGGGAAGATTCTATTTCAAAACCCATATCTTCTAATGTAAGTACCATTTCACGTCTAGCATTCTCACCGGAATCCAATGGACCTACATCAAAATATCCACCTTGTTCCAGAGTTTGATTGGTAGGTTCACCATTTTCTTTAAGGTCGAATAAAAAGAATTCACATTCCGGCCCTACATCAAAAGTATATCCCAATTGTTCCGCTTCATTTATAACCTTTTTTAATATAATTCTAGGGTCTCCCTCAAAAGGTGTCCCATCTGGTCTATATACATCGCAAAGGAATCTGGCTACCTTTCCTTGTTGAGGTCTCCAAGGAAAAATTTCAAAAGTATCAAGATCCGGATAAAGATACATATCGGATTCTTCAATACGTGCATAGCCTTCAATGGATGAACCATCAAACATACATTTATTATCTAATACTTTCTCCAATTGGCTTGTTGTTACAGCAACATTTTTCAGGTTGCCGAATATATCCGTAAATTGTAAGCGGATGAACTCCACATCCTCTTCTTCAACTAATCTGTAAATATCTGATTTCGTGTAATGACTCATAATTATTTCCTCCTGGTATAAAATTATTTTTTAGGTAAGCAAAAGGGAGATAAGATGCTACAGGCTAAACTGTAACACATATACGAAAAAAGCAAAGGGTTTCTATTCTTACAGAACACCTTTGCCATGCTGTATTTATAATATCAATCTTACTATTTTTTGTCAATCAGTTTTTCCCTTTATATGACACCTGTAATACAAACATTTAAATAACTGGAATCATTTTTCAAATCAATAATTTGTTTATTCTGTATAATGCGGACAACCGGTCTTAAAATACAATCGGAATAATTATGCATAACGATTCCTTCCGTTCCATCACTTAAAGTTACACAAGTACCAACCGGATATACAGCAATACATTTGGTAAAATTATTTACCATGTTATAATCATATCGTATGCTTCCAGCTCCAAGTAAGTATTCCAAGGCTTCAGAAGGTTCAAATGCCTTTCGATAACAACGATCAGAAGTCATTGCATCATAGGTATCCGTTACGGCAAGGATCCTTCCAAATGTTGATATTTTCTTGCCTTTTAGCCCTCTAGGATACCCGGAGCCATCAAATCTTTCATGATGTTGTAAAACACCGACTTTTGAAGTAGAGCTAATGTCATAACAGTCTGATAACATAGCATATCCGTTTTCCGGATGTTTTAGTATCTCATCAAATTCTTCCTTAGTAAGCTTTTCCTCTTTGTCTAGAATTTCTAAAGATACGTATTTCTTTCCTATATCATGAAGAATACCGGAAGTTCCTAATTCAATTAATTCCTTTCGGTTATAATCCATCTTAACACCTATACAGACAGATAAAATTCCAACATTTACACTATGTATAAAGGTATACTCGTGATGCCCGCATAGTTTATTTAAGTTAATAACTACATCCTGATTCTCAATGATACATTCTACTATTTCAGATACAAAAGGCGTTATTTTATCTAAACTTTCATTGTTTCTTAACATTTCTTCCAATCGGAATGCAGTTTCCAGCCTGATTTTGTCATTTATAACATCATTAAATACAATATCTTCCGATATCTCATCTTCAATGTACACACCAGGATACCCAAGTTCTTTTAATCTGCATATAATTCCATCTGTTAATTCAAAGTTTTCTCGAACTAAAACTAATCCATGTGCCCCATAAATCGGTTTAGCTAATTTAGTACCTGGTATTACTTTTTCAATTGAAAGAAATCTCATTTCAATGTGTCCTCCAGATTTCACTTTTGTCGAATTTGTATTTATTCATGCCTATTTCCACGAATACTGATATATTATATCATATAGAGTCAAATAATGGTATACTTTTTTATAGATAGTTGTTCTGTCGGCTGCTATGAAGGCATGTCATTCTGAGTAAAAATTCAACGAAGTTGAATTTGCAAAGAAGCCCTTTCGTTCATAGTGATGCTTTTAGCATTATAATTCTGAGCGGGTTTTGTCGTTCTAAACAGGTTTTGTCGTTCTAAACAGGTTTTGCCGTTCTAAATAGGTTTTGTCATTCTGAGCCTAAAAGGCGAAGAATCTCACTTTAAAACGAGATTCTTCGCCTTTGGGGCTCAGAATGACAACACCAATTTGTATTATGAAAGAATCATTCGGTCATTTGCAAATTCACCACCGCTTGCGCTTTCGAATTTGGCTAATAAATCAGCTACCTTTAGGTTTTTCTTCTCTTCTCCGGAGACATCATATATGATTTTACCTTCATGCATCATAATTAAACGATTGCCATACTGAATGGCATTCTTCATATTATGAGTTACCATTAATGCAGTAAGTTTATTACTTTCAACAATCTGCTCTGTTATATCCAAAACCTTTTTTGCAGTTTTAGGGTCCAGTGCTGCAGTATGCTCATCTAATAATAATAGTTTAGGCTTTTGCAAGGTCGCCATTAACAAAGTTAATGCCTGTCTCTGACCACCCGATAGAAGTCCTACCTTAGAAGTTAATCTTGTTTCTAATCCCAAATCTAAGATTTTCAGCTCCTCTATATATTGCTTTTTTTCTTCCTTCGTGATTCCCCATCTTAGACCACGTTTTTTTCCTCTGCGGTAAGCTAATGCAAGATTCTCTTCTATTTCCATATTGCCTGCAGTTCCCATCATAGGATCTTGAAATACTCTGCCTAAATACTTTGCTCTTTCATATTCAGGCATTCCGGTTATATCAACCCCATCTAATATAATTTTACCGGCATCAGGTACATATACACCGGCAATCATATTTAACATAGTTGATTTACCAGCACCGTTGCCACCAATAACAGTTACAAAATCAGAAGGATTCAGCTGTAAGTTTAATCCCTTTAAAACTCTTTTTTCATTAATGGTCCCAGGGTTAAATGTTTTATACACATTTTCTAATCTAAGCATTATTTATCCTCCTCCTGTACAACAACAACCTTTTTCTTTTTAAGAACAGGAATAGAAAGGGCAATGGCAACAACAATTGCAGTTAAAAGTTTTAAATCATTGGTATTTAACCCCATTTGCAATACTATTGCAATAATAATACGATATATAATAGAACCTACCACAATAGAAATCAATTTATAGGCAAATGAAATCTTTTTTGAAAATATAACTTCTCCAATAATAATAGAAGCAAGACCGATTACAATAGCGCCAACGCCCATAGATACATCTGCATATCCCTGGCTTTGTGCCACCAAAGCCCCAGATAATGCTATAAGTCCATTGCTGACAATTAACCCTATAATAATATATTTACTGGTGTTTCCCCCTTGGGCTCTTACCATCGCTTCGTTATTACCAGTAGCCCGAATGGCAGAACCAATCTCTGTTCCAAAGAACCAATATAAAAATCCAATCATTAAAGCAGAGAATAAGAGTCCTAATGCTATTACAACCAAAATCTGCAGAGTGGAATCTTTCATACCTAACTCTTTTGCTGATGGCAATAAATCTTTAATAATTGATATAATGGTGCTTTTATTACGTAAAAATGGTGTATTGGATTGACCCATAATTCTTAGATTTATTGAATATAATGATATCATAGTTAAAATACCAGCTAGAATAGGGGGTATCTTTAACTTTGTATGTAGCAAACCGGTAATGGCTCCTGCCGCCATTCCCGCCAGAGTTGCCACAATTAAACTTAAATATGGATTCCAGTTAAATACTACAACTAATAATGCACAGGCACTTCCACCAGTTGCAAAACTACCTTCACAAGTCATGTCTGCAAAGTCTAATATCCGAAAAGTGATGTATACTCCAAATGCTAAAATGGCCCAGAATAATCCTTGGGATATTGCACCTAATATTGAAAGTAGTATGGAAAGTAATATATTCATATTTGCCTCTTTTCTGCAGATTGTATATGTCATACTGCCAATTTTTATATATCTGTCATTAACTCATCCATCCAGAAGGCAATAACAGTGAAAAAAGACTTTGCAGGGCAAAATCTTTTTTCAATCCAATATGTATATATTGAACCAATTTGCTATTTTATTCTTCTCATTTACAGATAATTTTTATTTTAAATCTGCAGGAATCTCAATTCCAAGTTGTTTTGCAACTTCTTCATTAATTGTTAATTCACAGTCTTCATCTGCTAAATACCCAATTGGCATATCTTCTGTTGTTGCTTTTCCTTCAATAATTTTAACTGCTTGTTCTCCTGTTAATTTACCAAGTTCATAATAATCGATACCATAGGTGGCTAAACCGCCAACTTCCACCATACCCTTTTCACCACAAATAACCGGAAGTCCATTGGCATTAGAAACCATAGTTACCGTTGGCATTGCTTTTGCAATTAAGTTGTCTGTAGGAGCATAGATGACATCTACTTTTCCAATCAGGGATTCTACTACCTGTTGAATCTCATTGGTATTGGAAACTGTAGCATCCATGGTTTCCAGCCCAAGTTCTGCAGCTGCTTCCCTTGCAATTTTTGCTTGTATTTTAGAGTTTGTTTCACTGGATGTATAAAGAATAGCAACCTTCTTTGCATCAGGAATTAACTGTTTAAGCAGCTCAAATTGTTTTTTAACCGGAGTTAAATCAGAAGTTCCGGATATATTACCACCAGGTACTTCATTGGATTCTACCAGACCTGCATCATATGGATCTGTAACAGCAGTTACTAATACAGGTATATCTTTAGTAGCATTTGCTACTGCTTGTGCAGAAGGTGTTGCAATTGCCAGTATTAAATCGTTGTTATCATTTACTAGCTTTGTGGCTATAGTGCTTGTATTTGATTGATCCCCCTGAGCATTTTGATAATCTATCTTTATCTTTTCACCATCTACATATCCCGCTTCAGCCAAAGCATCTACAAATCCTTTATAAGATGCATCTAAGGCAGCATGTTCTACGAACTGACTTACGCCAATGCGAAATACATCATCTTTTTTACCACAGCCAACAAGTGCTGTACTGATCAGTCCAGTAACTAATAAGATTGCTAATACTTTCCCTTTTTTCATAATATCCCTCGATTCTGGCGTCTTTGCGCCTACACCTTGGACTTTAATGCATAATTGCTTTAAAGCTTTAGCGCCTTCACTTAATAAAATGTACTATAAAATATAACTTTTGTCAATTCCTTTTTTTATGAATTTCTAAAGAATTTATTACTTTTAGCCTTTTTATCTTTTTTCTCTTTTTTGCTGTAATATAATTTTGTTCCAAATAGAAAGTTGATATGTTATAATGAGTGATACAAATTATTTTTTAACCTCATTAGGGAAGTCTCCCTTTATATAGGCTGGGGTAACCCCTCTTAAAAATGGGGATAAGGAAAGAAGGTATAGTTTGACTGAAGAAATTAATAATCTAAATACGGATTTAAAGGAATTATTTGTAGATTCCAAATTTGATAGAATGAAAGATATTTTGGATAAAATAGCAGATGGCACTATTATAGAAATAACTCAATATAATTTTGGCATTATTAAAAAATATTACGAAGCACAAAGATATAACATACTTGCCCAGTTTATTAAATTTGTCGCTTATTCAAGCTTTTTATGTGAATATTCAGCAAAACGTCAAATAATAAGTAAAGAAGAATACGAGGAAATGTTTAAAATATTTACTGAAATCTATCTTAAAATAAAAGAAGAGCAAGAATAATAGTTTTATCATTCTGAATACTTCCGAACCAAAAGGCGAAGAATCTCACGTTAAAATGAGATTCTTCGCCTTTAATTTTAATTGTGAATTTTTTGTGAAATTAGCACTCTGCTCTTGACAGTGCTAATAGTAAGTGTTATATTACATGTAGAACATATAGAATAAAGCTTTTAAATAAGGCTTAATATTAAAATTTTAGGAGGAATGTATATGTTATTACCAAGACTTTTTAACGACAAATTTGTAGACAATGTATTCGATGATATGTTTTCTTTCCCATCATTTTTCAGCATGCCTTCTAACAGATGGATGAGTACCAATGTAAAAGACATGGGAAACGATTATCAACTGGAAATTGAACTACCAGGCTATAAGAAAGAAGACATACACGCAAAGTTAGATAATGGTTATTTAACAATTGCAGCAGATCAACAATCTGATAACGAAGTAAAAGATGAAGATGGCAAATACATCCGTAAAGAAAGTTATAGCGGTAAATGCCAGAGAAGCTTTTATGTAGGCGAAGACCTAAAAGAAGAAGATTTTAAAGCTTCCTTCAAAGATGGTATTTTATCCGTTGTGTTCCCAAAGGAGAAAAACCAGAATAAAATAGAGAATCAGCGATATATCCCTATTGAATAATATAATCTTAGTTCCACTTGAAAACGCCCGAATAGACAAAATCTATTTGGGCGTTTTTTTAATTGCCATAATCATTTAAGGTTCCTTCTAGTACAATTATCACTAAGTTTATACTAAATCGTAACGTTCCAATCTAAATTTAATAATTTACTAATATATTTTATACTATATTTTGTACTAATTATCTTTTTAAATTCATTTTTTATGATTTTTTTTGTTATTTATTACTTTATCATTGACATAATGCTACTCGAAACCTATAATAATATTTATTGGAACGTTCTTATTTTTATATTTTTTAGCAACTTTATGTAGAAAATCAAACAAGTAATTGAAACTATATCTTTTAATGGAGGGATTAAGTGAAAAAGCCTAAATTGATTGGAGTAATAATATTTATATCTTTCATAATATGCTTACTTATTTATTTTAACGGAGGTAAAAAAATGGATGCAAAGTCTAAGTTAGTTTTTTTTGAATTAGGTTCAAAAGGTAATTCTACATTAGTTAAAACTGTAGATGATAAAGGAAATCCCATTTATGGAATCATTGATGGCGGCAAATCTATTAACTATACAAAACAAATAGAACCCTATTTAACAGAAAACAAAATAAAGAAAATTAATTTTATCATTGTTACTCACATGCATGATGACCATGTAGGAGGTATCGTTAAATTACTTCAATCTGATTTTGTTGATAATCAAACAATTCTTTACTTAAAGCTTACACCACAATCAGAATATCTTGCTAACTATGCCAGACAAAAGGATATGGATATAGGCGTTGTCGAACCTCTTACTATTCCGGATAATATAAAAAATAATAATGAAGTTATGAACGCTCCCGATTCTGTTTATCAAACGCAAATTAAATATTATTCAAAAGCAGATGGAAACTACACAAATGCCAATACAGACAGTAACATTCCTTTTGGTGAGTTTACTATTACCATTTTCAATGGAATTGACTGGAATACCCATGATATAGCTAATGAAGACTGGGATGAAAATGTAAACTCACTTACATGCCTGTTAGAACGTAAGGATTCCAAAGGTGCCCCCCAGCGCATTTACCTTAGTGCTGATTTAGGTGAAAACAGCGGCGAAAATTCAACGGATGGAAGAAATCAGTACAGTATGGCAATTGGTGAGAGAACATCTCAAATCGTAGGTCCGGTTGATGTATACCAGGTTGCACATCACGGTTTTTACTTTTCCATGAATGAGGAAACAGCTAAAAATCTTAACTTCAAGTATGCAATCGTTACAAATAGTTATAATGAAATCGCATATAAAGCAATTGCCAAGTTTCAAAAAAAATATCCTTCTATTTCCGAAACCGAAGCACTAAATATTGGCACAAACACACTAAAAGCAATATTTTCAAGTGAACATCTGGAGAAAGTATTGTTTGCAGATGGTGAAAATTATGGTAAAGGACCTGCTGCTTATGAATTAATCAAAGAAATGCAGCCTTCTAATGGATATGTATTAACCCACAAAGACGGATACATAAAGAACGGAAATATTACAGTTGAATTAGGAGATGGAATCAAGGTTTCTCAATAGTTCAGATTCCATTACAGAACCTCAGTAATAAAATCATCAAGTTATAATCCACAAAGAATTTATTTTTAAGTCAAATTAAGATTTGCGTGCCAAAACTCTTTTATTAATTAAATTATGAATAGTATATATACGCAACACTATGCATTCAATAAACTATATTAGAGTTTTGACACGCAAATCAATTAATAATAACCTGCAAGTACACTATTAAATGTATACTTGCAGGTTATTGCATATTACCTTATAAGGTATGTAATGGATTACATTCACTGCCAAGAGATAAATTCCAATTGTAATTATCATATTAATCTAATACCCACTTTTTAATAGCATATGCAACTCCATCCTCATCATTGCTAAGTGTCACTGCATCTGCTAAATTTTTTATTTCTTTTGAGGCATTTGCCATAGCTACTCCTAAGCCTGCAGCCTCAATCATAGAGTAATCATTATCACTGTCACCGCAAGCCATCAATTCTTCTCTCTTTAGCCCAAGATAATCTGCAAGTGCTAATAATCCATTGCCCTTATTACCACCTTTACGATTTAGCTCCAGATTTTGAGGAAGGGAACTGCTTACTTCAATAAATGGTATCTGAAGAAGTTCCTGCTTTGCTTTCATGCGTTTTTCAGAATCTGCAAATAGCAGATTCATCTTGGCTGATTCTGTATTATCCTGTAAGAGCAGGCTGCGAATATTATCCGTTTCTTTACGAGTCTGCTTCATTAAAGCTATACGTTCCGGTGTCCGGGTATAGTCAGGCAATCTCATAAAAGTCTTACGTTCCATATAAAGCTCACCGTTAATAGCACAGTCTGGAAGAGCATCATACTTTTGTATAAAGTCCCAGAGCTTCACAGCTTCCTCCCTGCTGTAAACACATTCATGGATTATCTTATTGGTCCCCATTTCCACCACTATGGCACCATTTAATGTCAGCGCATAATGAACGAAGGGAAGATTCGCTATTTTATCTGGTATACCTGAAACAGAACGTCCTGTTGATGGAACAATGTGCACTTCCCTTTCTGCTGCTTTTTCCAGAATCTTTATAGTATAATCCGTCAGCTCCTTTGCAGAGTTTAATAATGTACCGTCTAAATCCAATGCAATTAATCGAATTCCCATATTTACTCTGTTCCTTTTCTTTTATTTACATAATGATAACAGATAACGCCCTACCTCTGCAGCAAATCTTGCAGCATGACCCTTCAATCCATCCGGCATATAGTTGTTGGTTTTGATTTCGTACACAAGGTCACCTTCATATCCAATCTCCACCAAGGTCTTCATTACTTCTTCCCAGGAAATTGTTCCTTCAAAGGGCAGTAAATGTTCATCTTTGTCTCCATGATTATCATTAATATGTAATGCCTTTAAACGCTTTCCTACTTCTTTCATAGGAGCCACAGGGTCTATATATATCCGGTTTCCATGTCCAGTATCCCAGCAGATACCTACTCTTTCATCATTATAGGAATCAACCAATCCAATTAACTCTCTGGCTGTAGCCCCAAATCTGCGGCTATTATCCCTGTCCGCCATATTTTCAAATGCAATTCCTACCTTTTCCTTTGCTGCCAGTTCAACTACCTCATCAAAAATCTCATGGTTTAAAGCAAGGTCTGCTTCAAAATTGTATTCTATTTTTATACATTCGGTTACAGGATGCAGAACAGCCCATTTAACACCCAGCATTCCGCTGATAATAATTGAGCGGCGGGTAATTTCCTTAAAAAACTCTTCTTCCTCTTCTGTTTTAAAATATCCATATTTATTGGGACGATAGGGGGGATGGGATTGAACAAACTCAATACCCAGTTTCTCTGCTTCCTCCCGTATTTTATCTGCCTGTTCCATCCAGTCGTCCTCATTAAGTTCTGTTTTTCTGCGCAGCATGGCGCACATATTAAAGTCCAGTACATCAAACCCTGCTGCTTTACATCGGCGCATGGAGTCAATATAGCTCATAAAATCATCTGTCCCCCGTTGTTCACGGAATAAGCTGGTCATTGTTGCAATACGCATATTATTACCTTTATATAATATAATTTATTATATCTTTACCTTTCTTATTATAGTCTGTAAACAATACATTATCTAAGTTACATTAAAAATGTCAAGGATAAGATGAGGCTCTCACTTTTCTTTTTGTGACAGCCCCACCTTGATCTTATTCATAGTTTCTTATTCTGGTTTCTTACTCCATTTTCTTATTCTTATGTTCTTACTCTTATGTTCTTACTCTTATGTTCTTATTTCTATTCTTTTATTTCCACTTTCTTCTTGTTCCCTATTTTTATTCTTCTATTCTTGTTTCTCTCTATTGCTTAATATAAGATTCCTTACTAATTTGCACTTAAATAATCATTTAGTTTCTGAGTTGCACCTACATCACAATTATCAATAGTGGTTTTTAAATCTTGTGAGCCGTCACTGAACTTAATAATTTCATCCTGTATAAGAGTATCCGTATCTGAAAAAGCTGGAATCCATGGCTCTGTATAATCTGTAAAACCTGCAGAATGCTCTATAATTGTATCAACAATCTTATACTGTGGATATTTTTCTACTCTTTCTACCACTTCTGGCATATCGAATGCTGCTGTATTCATAGGATAATATCCGGTACCAGCATACCATTTAGCTGAAACCTCAGGTGTAGCTAAATATTTAAAGAAATCCCAGGTACCAAGAATGGAATCCTGATTACCGCGGTTAAACATATACAGTGCAGAACCACCAATTCCTGTGGCTGCAGAACCCTTATCATCTACCCGTACAATTTCAGCAACTCCCAAATCCATAGTTTCGGTATCTACTGTATTTTGAATAATATTGGTAAGTGAAGATGTTGAAGCAAACATTATGGAATAATAGCCGGATATAAAAGCTTCATTTGGTTTTGAGTCTGTATATTCTACACCTTTTGTATCAAGGACTGCCTTCCATTCAGTAAGTACTTTCTCTAATGAACCATCCTTAGTCATAGTTATTTCTGTTGGTGTTGCAGTACGTCCATTATTATTATTAAACATTGCATATTCATTTCCTAAGCTTGGAATCCATGTACCTAAAATAAAGAATCTTAACTTAGTTCCTAAACCATAACGTTCAATCTTGTCCCCTTTGCGAACAGTTAGCTTATTGACAGCGTCTGCAAGTTCTGCAATAGTCTTAGGTGGGTTTTCTGCGTCTAAACCAGCTTCCCTAAAATGATCTTTGTTGTAATACATCATAATAGAAGATGTTGAGAATGGAACTCCAAGTAATTTGCCATCATATGTACAATATGCTGCTGAAGCTTCATTAAAGGTACTTGTATCAATGCCATTTGGATCTGTATCAATTAAATTCTGAACCGGATACATAAAATCCGAATCTTTCACATCAAATATACCCTTTGAGCTAAGCTGCACAATATCTGGTATATTATCGATATCCTTGGCTTGAAGTGCTGCTGCTAACTTTGTAGAGAAATCTTCATAAGAACCTTGGAAGATTGCTGTTACTTTAATACCTTTTTCAGCGCCGGGACCTGCATTATAAGCATCAATAATTTCATTTAAAATTATTTCATTATTACCCGATACGGAATGCCAGAATATTACCTCAGTTGGCTTTGACGGTATAAGGCTTTCTTCACCCCCTTCTTTTATCTGCTGCTCAAGATTTTCAGTTGTAACCTTTACATCCTCTGGTCCCTTCTTTGTATCCTTTGATGATGATTTACAGCCTGTTAAAGAAGTTACCAATAGTACTGTTATCAGTAAACCTGATAAAATTTTTCCCTTTCGTTTCATAAAATCCTTCTCTCCTTTTTTGTATTATTCTCACCCGTATAAAACGGAATTACGAGCAAATTTAGCCCTTCACAGCCCCACTTGATATACCCCGAACCATATTTCTCTGACTAATTGCAAATAGGATAATCATAGGAATCAAGATGATCCCTATTCCTGCAAAAACATGTCCTTTTGCATTGGAATCTGCATTAGATAACATGGTTATACCAACCTGTACGGTACGCATTTCTTCTTTATTCGTAACAAGAAGAGGCCATAAATATGTATTCCAGACATTAATAAAAGAAGATAGTCCAAGTGCTGTAATTACTGGTCTGGAAACAGGAATACATATTTTAATATAGAACAAAAGATCACCACAGCCATCTATATATGCTGCATCACGCAAGGCTCCGGAAATAGTTTTAAAGCTTTGCCGGAACATAAAAACCTGGGAAGCAGATACGAAATATACACATACAATTCCCGCATAAGTATTAAGCAATCCCAGTTTACTAACCGTTAAGTAATTGGAAATCAACAATGCTTCAGAAGGAATCATCATTGTTCCAACAATTATAAAGAATAAAACATTCTTCCCCTTAAAATTAAAGAATGCAAACGAATATGCTGCCAAAGTTGAGAATATCAGCCTTACTAAAGTAGCTGACAGAGCAATGACGAAAGAGTTAAGCATATAACGTGGAATCAGAGTTTTCGTCACAACATAAATAAAGTTTGACAGGTTTCTAAAAGTTTCAGGCAAAATCCTTGGCGGATAATTATCAAAATTTATATTGTCTTTAAATCCACTGCATATTGCATAAAAGAGAGGAAAAATTATAATCAGACCTAAAATTACACTGAGGATTGAAGTAAAATAATATTGGAACTTTTTACGCTGACGTGCCTTTTCATTAACGGTTTTCAATCATAATTCACTCCTCTCTTTTCATATTTAAAGTTAAATAGTAAGAATACAAATGCAATTAAGAAAGCACATACACTTGCAGTTGAGCCAAGCGCATAATTGGTGCTTTTAAAACCTGCAGAATAAACGTAATAAATCATAGTTGTTGTCGCCCCCAGAGGTCCGCCATCTGTGAGAATCATAACCGGTCCAGACATTGTCAGCCCTTTAACCATCTGAGTACACAGTACAAAAAACAGGGTAGGTGAAATAACTGGAATCACAATTTTTCTGACTTTCTGCCAATAACTTGCCCCTTCAAGGCTGGCTGATTCCAATAATTCCGTAGGAACATTACGAACAGCAGCAAGCAACAGCATAAAATTAAAACCAATACCGGTCCAAATCATTATAAGAACCAGCGCAGGCAGAGCCCATTTTGCACTACCCAGCCAATCTATAGCTGTGACATTTTCATATACGCCTAATTTTTCTAGTAAATAATTTAGAAGGCCTACTCTGCGGTGAAGCAGCTGCTTAAAAATCAGACAAGTAGCTGACATAGATACAGCCATGGGAAGAGCAAAACAAGTCTGATAAAATTTGGTCATAAATTTTGCACGGTTTGCAATCAGAGCTAACAGCAGTGGACAAATAACTGCCAGAGGTACAAACATTGCTGCAAATTTTAAGCTGACTTTAATTGCATTAATAAAATCCGGTCTCTTCCATATATCAATATAGTTATCCAATCCTACAAATTTTGTAATCTCTCCTGCAACATTGACTTTGCTAAGACTAAAAATAAAAGTTTTTATAAATGGATAATAGGAAAACATTATGGTGAATATTGTAATTGGTGCTAAAAATAAATATGGTTTAATAACATTAACCAGTTTTTTCTTATGCCGTACATTGCTGCCAGCAACTGAAACTGCCACAGAATTGTTATAACTGCTACGCATTCAATTTACTCCTTCCAACTAATTACTATCTGCTTAAATTTAGTTTTTCCACATATTATTGCTTATTTTTTCTATTGGAACGTTCCATATTACACATTATACTCTTTTTTGACTAATTGTCAACTGGTTCTTATAATTTTATTGGTTATATCCTATACCTTTCTTATATTAATGTGGATTTTTATGTCCATTATCACCTTGTAATATAGTATATATAATGTTTTAAAAAGCTATTGACAGTAAAAAGTACATAATATATAATAGAGGAAGGTTGGAACGTTTTATTATTTGCGTTTTGTATCATGTATTCTTAGGAGGTTTCATTATGTCTGTAACAATTTTAGATGTTGCCAGGGAAGCTGGTGTATCAAAAAGTACTGTATCTTTGGTCATTAATAATTCCGAGCGCGTCAAACTGGAAACACAATATAAAGTACGTCAGGCAATTGAAAAATTAGGTTACACTCCTAATCTTGCAGCACGGGAATTAACTACCAACCGTACTCATACTTTGGGATTAATATTCCTTACATCTAATATGTATCAAAGTCCCTATGCCTTTTCCTCAATTTGTGAAACACTTTTATATGATACAAGTAATGGTATTTATTCTGGTTTAAGTAATACGGAATATACCTTATTAGTAGAAAGATTCTCTGTTACAGAAGGTTCAGATGCTATACCAGAACTAATAAAAAGTGGCCGTTTAGAAGGTGTTTTCTTAATTGGTGGTTTATTTAATAACCATTTCATTGAAGTACTTCAAAAACAGGAATTACCGGTTGTTATTATCGGCCGTCAGCACGAAGGATTCGATTCCATCTCAGTTGATGCTGAGAAAGTCGGATATTTAGGAGCAAAATACCTTTACCAGAACGGGCACAAAGAAATTGTCTTTATTAATGGTCCTATAACCAGCTCTAACTCCCAGAAAAAATTAAGTGGTATTCAAAGGGCAATCAGTGAATTTAACATAGATCCGACTTCTGTCCATATTACACACACAGGTTATTCCGGCAAAGACGGATACACTGCTCTCCGCTCATTATGGGAGAATGGAGTGCGTCCAGATGCTGTTTTTGGTGCCAGTGATGGCATTACTTCTGGAGCAATGCGCTTACTTTATGAAAAAGGAGTTAGAATTCCAGATGATATTTCAGTTTTAGGCTATGAAGATTCCCTGCTTGCAGAATATGCTTCACCAGCTCTTACAGTTATTGATGCCCATAAGGAACAAATGGGTAAAGAAGCTTGTGCTGTATTAATGAATCGAATCAAAAAGCCCCGTGCCAAAGTCGTAAGTTTAAATTTAGAACCCTCTCTAATCATTAGGGACTCTGTACGAGCCAGGTAATTTTTTTCCGCAAAAATTGGAACGTTCCAAGTAATCTATAGCTATATTTACCTTGTTATTATTACATTAAAATACATTCATGATGAAGCAAGAAAGGAAAGAATTTATGAAAACGAAAACTTATCAATATGATGTTGCTGTTATAGGAGGCGGACCTGCCGGTTTATCTGCTGCACTATCTGCAGCCAGACATGGTTCCAAAGTAATTATTTTGGAACGTAATGACTATCTTGGTGGAAATGCTGTCAGCGGACTTCCATTTCTGGGCTTTCTGGACAAACAGGGGCGTCAGGTAATTGGAGGTATTGCACAGGAAATGATGGATGCATTAACTGAATTAGGCATGTGTTTAGGACATAATCGCTGCCCTCTCCATAATTCCGTTACTGTATTTCATCCGGATATTTTTAAAGTAATCGCAATGAAAAAATGTCAGGAAGCAGGCATACATGTTTTACTCCACTGTGAGTTAGTTGATGTAAATATAGAAAATCGCAGAATCACGCAAGTATCCGTTATGGGCAAAGGAATGCGTGCTGATATTAAAGCCTCTGTTTTCATTGACGGAACAGGGGATGGTGATGTGGCATATCTTGCAGGCTGCAGCTATGAAAAAGGTCAGGCTGACACCGGACTTATGCAGCCTCCTACATTAATGTTCTCATTATGCGGATTCAATGAAGAAGAATTCTTTAACTATCTGGAGGAGCATCCGGAAGATTTAAAACCTTCTGAATCCATGCAGGTTTCAAAGGGCTATGATGTTCCGTATTTTAAAAGTCATCCAAGCTATGTGTTTCTTGGATTACGCAGCAAATTAGCAGAACTTAAAAAAGAAGGTAAAAATCCACTTAGCAGAGATACCTTAATTTATATTAATTCAGTAAATCCGGGACAGATATACGTGAATACCACACGTATTCTTAACTTTGACGGTACCGACCTTGATGAATTAACACGTGGTGAACAGGAAGGCATGGAGCAAATCATGCAGTTGATGAAATTACTAAAGAATGAGATTCCAGGCTTTGAAAACAGCTATATTTCTTCCATTAACCCTACTATGGGAGTAAGAGAAACCCGTCGTTTTTCCGGAGTGAAACGTTTAGTTATAGATGACGTTGTTAAAGGTTACATACCTGCTGATACAATAGCATTAGGTTCCTATAAAGTAGATATTCACAGTGCTGTGGATGATTCTACAATTCTCACTGATTTAGAAGGGCCTTATGGCATACCACTTGGATGTTTAATCAGTAATGAAGTTGACGGACTGCTGTTAAGCGGCCGCAATATATCCATGGATGCCTATTCTCTTGGCAGTGCCCGGATTATGCCTACCTGTATGGCAATCGGCGAAGCTGCAGGAATCTGCGCTGCATTGTCTGTAGAACGAGGTATATTGCCAGCTGAAATACCATATGAAGATGTGGTTGCTCTCCTAAAAGAAGCTAATGCCATATTATCAGTCTAAATATAAAAAGTAAAAAGGCGCTAAAGCGCCGGAATCCAGGTTAGGTCGAAAACAGGTTTTCGACCGGCAATTTGTGCAAAGGCACAAATTGTTATCATTATATAAAGGCGCTAAAGCGCCAGAATCGAGGTAAATATGAACAATATTCCAAAAACTATGAAAGCATTGGTAGCTTATTCAAAAGATGATTATCGCCTGGAGCTGGATTATCCGACTCCTGAATGCGGACCTGACGATATTATCATTAAAACCGAAGCCTGCGGCATCTGTGCAGGTGATGCAAAATGTAAACATGGTGCCGCAATGTTCTGGGGTGATGAAACCCAGCCTTCCTGGGTAAAACCCCCATTTATACCTGGACATGAATTTTTCGGCCGTATTGTACAGATGGGTGAGAATGTTACAAATTATAAAATTGGTGAACGTATTATAGCCGATCAAATTGTTCCCTGCGGTGAATGCCGTTTCTGCAAAGACGGACATTATTGGATGTGCCAGCCTCATAATATCTTTGGTTTTCAAAATACCAACAACGGTGGAATGGCAGAGTATGTAAGATTCCCTAAGAACGCTGTTATCAGCCGGGTGCCGGATTCCATGTCAGTAGAGCAGGCACTTCTTATAGAACCTTATGGCTGTTCCAAACACGCTGTTGACCGTGCCCAAATCACCAATGAAGATGTTGTAGTTATATCCGGTGCTGGTACTTTAGGTCTTGGAATGGTTACTTATGCAAGAATGAAAAATCCTAAAGCATTAATTGTCCTGGATATGATTGACTCCCGACTGGAAAAGGCACATGAATTCGGTGCTGATTATGTATGGAATCCTTCTAAAATGGACGTACTCGCAGAAATCAATAAAATGACAGATAACTATGGCTGTGATATATATGTTGAAGCAACCGGCCATCCCTCCAGTGTTACACAAGGCTTGTCCATGATTCGTAAACTGGGACGCTTTGTGGAATTCAGCGTATTTGGCGCACCTACAACAGTTGACTGGTCAATTATAGGTGACCGTAAAGAACTTGATGTGCTTGGTTCCCACTTAAGTCCTTATGCTTATCCATTTGTTATTGAGAATATGTCCAATGGGAAATTAAAAACAGATGGCGTTGTTACCAGAATGATGCCGATTGAACAATGGGAAAAAGCTTTTGAATATTCCGCCGGTAAGGAAGGAGATTTAAAGGTAGCACTTACATTCTAAATCTAAAAAGATAAGAATCAAGGTTGAGGGTATTCTGCCGTTAAAAAACTGCAGAGCACCCTCACTGGTTATTAGAAGGCGGTCAAAATGGATATTAGAGAATTATTAAATGTTAACAGAACCTGTAAATGTGGGAAAGTACATAGCTGTGACATTAAAGATGTAATTGTTGAAAAAGGGGCACTCAGCCAGCTCACAAACCTTGCACAGAACTATAATAATATTTTACTGGTTGCAGACCAGAATACCTATGCTATATGCGGTAAGGAAAGTCAAATGCTGCTTCAGAATAAATATGTTGACGTACTGGTTTATGAAGGATATGACATTTTAGTTCCAAATGAACAGGCTATCCAGGAACTAACAGAAAAAGTTACTGATAAAACCGAATTAATAATCGGCATAGGATCAGGAGTAATAAATGATTTATGTAAATATGTAAGTTTCCTAAAGAAATTACCCTATTTTATCATTGCGACTGCTCCTTCTATGGACGGATATGCCTCCAATGCTGCTGCCATGATTATAGAAAGTATGAAAATAACCTATGATGCCCATGTTCCTTCTGTAATAATCGCAGATGTTGATATACTTAAAAATGCTCCCATGGAGCTTATAAAATCCGGCTTCGGAGATATTATAGGAAAATATTCTGCACTTAATGACTGGAAATTGAGCCGAATCGTGAAAAATGAATATTTTTGTGATTATGTTTATGATTTGACTTATCAAATGGTTAAATCTACAGAAAATCTTGGAAACCGCTTACTGGAAAGGGACGAACACAGTATTAAAACTCTTATGGAAGCACTGATTATTGTGGGCATTGCTATGAGTTATGTTGGAAATTCACGTCCTGCATCTGGCAGCGAACACCATTTATCACATTATTTTGAAGTTGTGGGCTTACTAAATCATGAACCCTATTTTTTACATGGAATTGATGTTGCATATTCAACCGTTATCACTGCAAAACTTAGACAAGAATTACTGGAAATTGATATTCCCAAACTGGCAGCTGAATTTGATAAAAAAAAGTGGGAAGAAGAAATCCATACGATTTATTCAGAAGCAGGTCCCGGTATTATCAATCTTCAAAATAGTTTAGGCTGGTACGAAGACCGGAATAAAATGAACATCTATATGGAACGCTGGAAGGAAATTAAACAGATTTTATCAGAGTCTCCTACATCGGAAGATATTATTAAAATTCTGGAGCAGGTGAACCTATCCTATGATGACTTCGAATCTTTATATGGCACAGAAAAAATTAAGGATGGTATCTGGTATGCAAAGGATTTAAAGAACAGATACACCGTTTTATGGATGTATTACGATTTATTCTATGAAAGTAAATTATTGTGCTTGTAAATATAGAGTAGAGGGCTGCTGCAAAACTGTCATTCTTCGAGCACATTCAGCTTGCTGAATTATGCTCGAAGAATCTTACTTTAAAATGGGGTTCTTTGTCCAATTTAGCAAAGCTGGATTTGTACTCAGAATGGCAGAACTTGTTCTGAATGGTGGGATCCTTCGAGCTAAAGTTCTCAGAATGACAGAACTGCCCTGAATGGTGGGATTCTTCGAGCTAAGGCTCTTAGAATGACAGAACTTGCCCTGAATGGTGAGATTCTTCGAGCTAAAGCTCTCAGAATGACAGAACTTCCCTGAATGGCAAGGCTTGCTCTGAATGGCAAGGTTAGGTTTGTTCTGAATGGTAAAGTTAGTTCTGAATGACATTTTTTATTTTGTAACAGCCCCTTTAATTACTAATTTACAAAACATTCTCTAATGTAAATTATATAAAATTTGCAAAGATAGAAAGGTGATATATCATGTGGGAACAATCAGAAAATAATATCTTAGTAGTCGGACACCGGGGTGCAAAAGCATTTTATCCTGAAAATACCATGTTATCTTTTCAAAAAGCTATTGAACTTGGTGTTGATGGAATAGAAATGGATATTAATATGACAAAAGACGGTCAGCTTGTTGTAATTCATGACAATACTGTGGACAGAACAACAAACGGAACTGGTAAAGTAGTAGATTTCACTCTGCGTGAATTAAAAGAACTTGATGCCGGAAGCCATTTTTCTTCTGAATATGCAGGGGAAAGAATACCAACCTTTGAAGAATTTTTAGATTTGGTAAAGAATAAGAAACTTTTGCTAAACGTAGAGATTAAGGACTATAGAACATGTGTCATAGATAAAACCATAAAGATGCTTGAGGATTATAAGTTAACCGACACCTATGTCATTACTTGTTTTGATGCAGATGTAACTACATATGCCCATGAAAAATACGGTGTCAAAACACAAGGTTTTCCAGAATGGCTTGTAAAAAACTATAAGGAAGAATCCAATTCCCATTACTATAGCGTTGGAATAGGAATGAAGGATTTAACCAGAGAATTGTGTAATAAATATAAAAAGCTCAATATAGACCCTTGGTGCTGGTGCCCTGACGATGAAGAAAATGTTTTAAAAGTAATTCAATGCGGTTCTACTCTTGTAACCGCTAATAACCCAATACCTGCTTTAAATATATTGAAAGCAAAAAACTTACATCAATAATACCAATCTCAAAAGAGAGTGTAAATGTTTCTGTGTTTTTTCCTATAATTTCATACAATGTTCTGAATAGGTCACAATGCCGAGAAACCTTTATTTATAAGGATTCGTAGGCTCTGCCACACCCGACCTCTGGAATAGTTTGAAAAAGTAAAGATACAAAATTAAATACACTGCCTCTCAAAAATAAAAACTGTTTAACTATATATCATATTATCCGTAACTTTACTATCTCCATAAAGAGAATCTGGAAAGTTACGGATAATATTAGTACATTTATTTGGTTTCGTTATCAGACATTGCAACGGAATCGGTTTTATAAATAAATCTTACACTGCCATCCATCTCATCACTGATACCGGCAAATGACTTGTAATCTTTAGATACATCTGCAGTAGCATGGATTCGGGAGAGCAGACCGTTTAAGTCACCATCAACAGCATCTACTAGCTTCTGTACACCTTTCTCATTAAATTCCTTTAGTCCATCAGAAAGCTGCATAGCTCCGTCTTTAAGCTGTGTTACACCATCTACTAAGGCACTGCTGCCCTCTTCTAACGTATTAAGACCATTGTACAGTTCATTAGCTCCCTTTTTAAGTTCTGTAGTACCTGTTTTCAAAGAATCTGCTCCGACTTTCAGTTCTTTTGCACCAGAACTTGCTTCTGCAACGCCGTTGGTGTAGGCAAGCAGACCCTGATAGAATTTATTATAACCATCAAGCTGTGTTTTAAGTGATGCAATACCTGTAGCACCGGATTTGGCACTTTCTACTGCCTTATTTATCTGTGACTTTACTTCATCTGATTTTATTTTCTCATCAATCAAACTCTTAATCTGCAATTCTGTATTTTTATCAATAAGAGCCTTAACTTCTGCAGAAGCCATCTGTTTTTCCACTGCCCCAGCAACTTTTGACTGAATTTCGGCAGGAAGTTTTCCACCTTTGACTGCTTCTTCATATTGCTTTGCTGTCATTGGCTGACCTACCGCTTTAAGAACTTCTTCCAGTACCTTTTGCTGAACACCTGTTTCAACTTTAGAGCGTATTACAGCTTCCTGGGCACGAACAGCAGTCTCAACCTGATTGTATGCCTTATTATATGCCATGTTATAGACGGCTTTTTGGTCCAGTGAGGACAGAACCCCATTTAGAACAGTGGCATAGTTGTCTATAGTAAGCTTTTTCACTGTAAGTCCAGCATCTGCCATCTGAGAATCTGCCATAGAAAGCATTGATTCAAATACTTCCTTTGCTCCAGCATTCAGAGTGGTGTTATTGGAAGACAAGGTATCAAGCCCGTCAGCTAGTTTTGCTACACCAACCTGTAATTTTCCAGCACCATCATCAAGGCTTCCGCTGCCTTCTGATAACTGCTTTGCGCCATTGGTCAGCTGATTGATTCCTTCAACCATTTCACTGGACTTTTCTTGTAATGTAGCCAGCCCTTTATAAAGTTCAAGGGAGCCATCTATTAACTGATTCATGGCATCCGTTAATTCATCCAAAGAGCCGGAGAGATCATCCAGGTTTTCCACTTTATCCAAATCTACTTTATTAAATAATTCATTTGTAGCAATGGTTATGCTTGAGCCTAGTTCGAAACTGGTAACATCTGCAGTAATTTCTACATAATCAGGAATCTCAGGAGTATCTTCCTTCAAATCCAGATTATCAGAAAGACCAGGGAAAGCCATTCCTGCAACTATGGTACGGTCGCCATCGTTGATTAATCCTCCGTTAGAAACCTCAATATTCCTGAAATTATCATTGTTAAGAATCATACCGGTGATAACAGAAAATGGAACATACATCTTTTCTTCTTTACCGTCAATGTTCATCATCTCATACTGATTATTGGTATAATCAAAACGAATGGTTACTTTACCACTCTTTCCTTCTAATTCTTCTGCAGATACAGTACTACCATCCAGCTTGTAACTGATGTTCATATTAACAGGCAATTCTTTATTAATATTGCCCTGGTAGTAGATATCATTACCCTGGGTATCCCAGACATGCATGTTGTTTCCATCCTTGTTATAGGATTCATCTTCCTTTACATTGGTGACGTTTTCAAGATTGGTTTTGTCTTGAACTTTATCACTTGCAATGGCATTTTTAATCCAATCGCTGACAATAATCTTTTTTGCAGCACCATCTGTGCCAGCAATGACATAAACGGTTTCGTCCTTGCTGATTTCGGCATTTTCATCAGCAACTGTCTCTATATTATTATTTGACTTTTCTTCTTTTTCAGTTTTATTTGCACCAGTAGCATATACTGCAATGCTTATGCCGCCAAATAGTATGAAAAAGCCTAATGTTAGTGAAAGGACCTTCACTAGATGCTTTTTTTTCTTATTCATATTTAAGCCTCCAAATCTATTTAATGTAATTATTTTGAATTATATGTTTTATTAATATAAAACTATTTTTATAAAAGATTAGAATCTCTTATTTTATCACTTGCTAAATAGGATGATTTTCATAGGATAGCAAGATTAGAATCTCTTATTTTATCACTTGCCCATCCTGTTTGAAATATGACCGGGTCAATTAAGATCAGGACTGTTTACCTTTATCCCTTGCCTATCCGGTTTAAAACCTATACTTGTAGCACATATAAATCGATCCAACAGCATGAAAGCTGCAGGCAGTATAAAGATTACGCAAAGCATACTGACAATGGCACCTCTTGCCATCAGCATACACATGGAACTTATAATGTCAATATTAGAGTAGAGTGCAACACCAAAGGTTGCAGCAAACAGACCCATAGCACTGACTATAATAGACGGAATTGATGCAGCAAGGGCAATAGTAATAGAAGTATGCTTATCACAGCCGCCATGACGTTCCGCCTTATATCTTGTTGTCATCAGAATTGCGTAATCAACCGTTGCGCCAAGCTGAATGGTACTGATACAAATTGGTGCTATGAACGGCAGCGACTGGTTAAAATAATGGGGTAAACCAAGATTTATAAATATCGCCAGTTCTATAACGGAAACCAGAATAAAAGGTAATGAGAAACTCTTCTCCACTAATGCGATAATAATAAATATTGCTACAATAGAAATAGCATTGACTACCTTAAAGTCTTTGTCAGTGGTTTCAATCATGTCCTTCATACAAGGAGCTTCACCGATTAGCATTCCATTTTTATCATATTTTTTAAGTATTCTGTTTAATTTATTAATTTGCCCATTTACCTCATCACTGGCAACACTGTATTCTGAGTTGATAAGGTATAATTTCCACTTGTCTCCTTTTACAATACTGGTTAGGGATTCAGGCAGAATTTCCTCTGGAACACGTGTTCCTACAACGGATTCCAATCCTAGTACATATTTCACACCATTCACTTTTTCCATGTCCTTTATCATTGCCTTAACTGATTTAGAAGGCAGATTAGAGTCCACAAGAATCATATGGGTAGATGCGATATTAAAATCCTCGCTGAGTTTTGAGTTGGCAATAACGAATTTCATATCCTTAGGCAGGCTCTGGCCCATATCGTAGTAAACCTCATCATTTGTTTTGCTGTATCCGTAATATCCGGGAATAATAAGAACTACAAATGCAACAAGAAATACTGGGAACATCTTGGTTACCCACCTGGCAAGTTTATTCATACTGGGAATTAGAGCTTTATGCTTTGTTCTCTGCAAAGGTTCATCCATTAAAATAATTATTGCAGGAAGCGTTGTAATACAGCCTAACACTCCCAGCAGTACACCTTTAGCCATGACAATACCAAGGTCACGTCCCATTGTAAAACTCATGAAGCACAGTGCAATAAAGCCTGCTATGGTAGTCATAGAGCTTCCAATAACAGATAAAAAGGTTTCATTGATGGCTGATGCCATGGCTTCCTTATGATCCGAATATTTTGTTCTTTGCTCGTTATAACTATGCCATAAGAAAATGGAATAATCCATGGTAACCGCAAGCTGTAGAACAGCTGAAAGGGCTTTCGTTATATAGGAAATCTCCCCTAGAAAATAGTTGGAACCCATGTTTAGAAGTATTGATATTCCAATGCTTGCCAGAAATATAAACGGTATTAACCAGCTATCCATAAATATCATCATGGCTATGCAGGCAAGAATAACAGCAATGGTAACATAGATTGGTTCTTCTTTCTCACATAAATCCTTAAGATCCGTCACAAGTGCTGAAATTCCGGATACAAAGCACTGCTCCCCGGCAATGGAACGAATTTCTCTAATGGCATCCATGGTTTCGTCTGATGATGTAGAAGTATCGAAGAAAATCGCCATCATCGTGGAATTTTCTGTATTGAAAGCATCATAGACCTTATCTGGCAGCATTTCCATAGGAATTGAAATATCTAAAATGCTGTCGTACCACAGCACAGTTTCCACGTGTTCTACTTTCTCTATCTTTGATTTTAAAGTGGATACATCCTTAGTCGGCATATCCTCCAATATTACAAATGAAAATGCACCTTTTCCAAATTCATCTAAAAGCTCATTCTGACCAACGACCGTATCCATGTCCTTCGGTAAATAGTTAAGCATATCATAATTAATTCTAGTAGATGCCATACCGAGAACAGAAGGGATCATCAGAATGATAGCGATGATAAGAATCGGTACGCGGTATTTCACAACCACTTTCCCAAATTTCATATTCTATTTTTCCTCCTTAAATTCATATTCATTATTATTGACTTCTGGGTATTGGTTTTTGGTAATTTTAACCGTAAATAACATTACACAGAAATTCAAAATTCCTTCAGCCAGCAATGCGATGCCCAGCATGATCATAAGTAAGTTTGTATTGGTAAATAGGTCAATTATCAAAAGAATACCAAACGTTATGGCAATGAGTGCAAGAATTGTAATTAGCCACCATTTCCGGATACCAAATTTTTTGGAATCTATTGCAATCTGTACTTTGAAAAGCCCGTCAGACAAAATGATGAAACCAAGGACAAAGTTACCTAGCGCAATCATGTGAGCAGGTCGTAGAATCATAATAAGTCCTACAGCTGCGATTAGCAGGCCAAACGCCAAATCAAATTGAAACGCAAGGCGGAATAAATCTTTTGACAGGTAACCAATTACCTTAATAATTCCATAGCAAATAAGCATCGCACCGATTAAAATACAGAGTGCGCTGGCAGAAATCCCAGGGTGTATGATGATTACTATCCCAAGGATGCATAGCAGCAAAGACATAATAATATATCCGGTTTTTGCGGTCTGAATTGGCTTTGTTGGATGCATCAGGTTCACTTCCTTTCTTTACTGGAATCTATTAGTTTCCAAACAACTACCTGTTTTTCAAACTATAGGTATATTTTAAAGGAATTCTTAGAAATACAAAATAGACAAAAGAAGCCCCGTGCCATAAAATTAGGCACAGGGCTTCGAATGATTAAAATATAGGCATTAAAGAGGTAATGCTTAAAAAGTAGACAAAACATCAGGTTTGTCTATTACAGAATATGTAGCAGGTGGTTTTTTAAGGACAGCCCTGCAAATTAGCCAAAGCGGATATTCGCAATTTTCCCTCCAATAATTTAAACATACATTCATTTTTAAAAGAAAAGATTATAGGTTTTCCGCGCTTTTTTGAAAGGCAGTTTTAATTGTATCTTCAAAAAGTTCACATATACGCTGCACTTGACTTCTTATATCATACCGCATACCATCAGACATCCAGTCCAGTACATATCCAACAAGTTCACATTTATAAAACTTGATAATTATTTGTTTATCTTCTTCTTTAGCCGGAATATCTACGAATACCGTGTCTATGTATTTCGTTACCACATACTCAGATACCCTGTTAAGATATCTTTCATATGCTTCACGGCTGGCAGAACTATAGATATGCATAACCGCTTTCTTATTATTTACGGCAAAATCTATAGCAACACCTAGACACTCTTCAATTGAGTTGATACTTCCATATTGGTCTATGATTTTGTCGGCCTCTTCCATCATAATCGCTTCTACTAATGATGACATATCCTCAAAATGATAGTAAAAAGAATTGCGATTGATTCCGCAATCTTCTACAATATCTTTTATGGTAATCTTATTCAAAGGGCGCTCATTAAGTAGCTTCAGAAATGATTCTATGATAGCTTTCCTTGTAAAAGAAGGCATATTCTTCTCTCCTTTTCTTGCATTTAATAATTATGTCACCTGGCAGGACATTTTAATTTACTGCTCTGCATTGCTGTTTCAATCTGTTTCTTACAGAATTATTATCACATATTCTGCAAAGAATGCAAGTATTAGAAATAAGAAAACTGTTATTCGAAATAAGATAATAGTCCCGTTTGACGTGGGTAGTTCCCCCCTGCCTACTCGATTTCAGTTTTTTTGTCTAAATCATTTATTCTTACCCATTCTACATCCGTTTCCTGATCTGTATAACAAGTCAAAATCATATCCTCATCAACTGCTAAACTAACAAATTTCATTCTTCCATCACTTACTACATCATCTGAACTTATAATATCGTATACCTTAGGAATATTAAATGTTTGGTGAACCTTAAAATAACTTTCTTTTCTAGTCCAAGCTTTAATAGCACTTTTTTGTGGGTATGGAGAATTAATCACCTTTTCCTGTTCATTTATATCTAGATAAAAATTAAGTTGTTTTTTTAAGTCCTCTCTCGTAAGATCCCACCTTATTTTTTCAATGTCACAACCCACAGTATCTGTACTAATAGCATAAACAACATACCCATTAGAATGACTTTTTGATATATGTTTTATTTGATTAATTGTAGAAGCATTCTTTAATACATACTTCGAGAGACTTTGCATATACTTTTTTTCTTCTTCCTTTCGCCACCTTGTTACGATAGGATTATTAAATGACATATAGTATATTTTAGTTTTTTTTTATGAAGTATTCCAATATATTTGAAACTGCTGTAGTGCTTGTATTTTTATCTTCTTTGTAGTATGGTAAGACAATTTCTCTTAATTTCTTGGCATTTTCAAGATAAGAGTTATCTTTTAGTAGCTTCTCTACACTGTTCTTAAAAAATTCAGTATTTAAGTCTGTTTCACACATGCGAATACAACTTCCAAATTTCTCTATATTTTCAAGATTATATTGCTGCTCACTAAACATAGGTATTCCTATAAATGGCTTTCCACCTAATATAGTAGTATATACCGTTCCTTGCCCCCCATGTATAATTGATAAATCTACCCACTCTGCCATTTCTTTATGTGGAAAGGCTTTGGCAAAGTAAAAATTATTTGGAAAATCAAGTATATCATTTTGTTCAAAAATAGAAGTTGTTGAGATAAAAATATCAGCATCAATATGTTTTAATAACTCTAATAATTTTAGAAATATCTTTTTTTCACCTGATGATCCCATAGAGATAAAAATTTTTCTATTTGAACTTTTCTTATAGTTCTTTACACATATAGGTAATGTAATCTGTTCATAATTGAACAGTGGCCCACAGAAACTATAGTTTGGGGGAAGTTCAGAAAATTCCTCAAACAGTTCCATACTATCCGACATCAAATTATAATCACCGTTAAAAATATCCAAATCCGACTTTAATGATTCCAATCCATACTCTTTTGCAATTTCATTCCAAACCTTTGAGGTTGCATTATTTTTAAGTGCAAGTGTGCTATAATATTTTGCCTGCATTTTCTTATCTTTAATATTCTTGATATATTCTAATGGTGTTCTCTCTGGCATGGTTGCAAGTCCCATTTTAAAATATATAGGTGAAACAACAGCAGATAAAACCCATACAAGAGGTATTTTAACATATCGACAAGACAGAGACAGGGTTGTGCGATAGCCAGTTATCACAATATCTGGTTTTACTTTTTGAAGCATTTCAATCTCTTCCGATACAATCAGCTTTAATTCTGATTTGGTGCAGTAATCATTACCATACTCATCCATATGCATTAACTTATGAATCCTTTCCTGAGAGTACCACATCGAGTCTGCATTTAATTCCACATGTATCATGTCTTCTTTTAATAAGTGTTCATAGTAGCCTTTACCAATGCTGTATACTTTAAATCCCCGTTTATGAAATTCCTTTCCAATCGCTGCCATCCTATGAGTTTCTGCCCAATTATAAGCTGCTGAAGCAACTAATACTTTATTCATATAAATCGCTCCTTATCCTACTTTAGTTTTAATAATGCATTGTCCTCATAAACTTTTATTATACATTGTTTTGACTTGTTAATTACAGCATTTTCAGTCCAACATTTAGCTATCAATTCCCCATTATATTTATGGTACATCTTTTGTTCAAAACTATATTTTGCATACATAAATGGTGGTTTTAAAATACGTGTTTTAATAATTAATTCATCATTAAATTTACACGATTTTATAAATTTGCACTTTGTATGCAAAGTAATATAAACAATCTCTTCATCAGCTGACATATTCGTTAAATCATATTCATTGGCTTCTGCGTAATCAAATCGTCCCATTTCAAACCATACAAAATAATTAGAATTGTGTGCAATTTCATAGGGATCGCATTCGTTAAGGCGAACTTTAACATTGGTCTCAACCACTACGTTTTTATTAAATATATTTTCCATTTACGATTCCATCCTTCCCCAAAAATTTTTCTGGTACCCTCTTACATAACTTTCATATAAAAAGAGAGATAATGCTTGAGGAGATATTCCACAACTAAATAATCTAAGTATTATCTTAGGTTCCAAGCAATTCACACATAATTCCAAACCATCTAATATTGGATCATCGTATTTTGAACGAAATATACTAAGGTTTATCTTATACCCATTGGCTCTATCTTTATCAAAGCTTTCCAAATGCCAAATATGATAACATTGGCTTTTACTATCGCATATAATTGGAATTCCGCTCTTCATAACACGATATGCAAATTCCGAATCTTCCAATCCCCAATCAGTAAACTCTTCACAAAACATTCCAACTGTGAAAAATTGCTCCCTGTTTATACATAAAGTATGACTATATGCAAATAACCAAATAGAGTGTAGCTTTTGATAATCTCCGCCAAAAAAAGAACATACTTCCTCTCGTTCGTCTTTCTCACATCGATGTTTTTTCACCTCTGCTATTGAATGAATCTCTATTCCTTTTGGTAATTTTTTTCGCAAAGCAAAGGAAAGTATTTTTTTCTCCTTATGTAAAACCCATGTATTCAAAAGAAATTCAGAAGATAAAATTATATCACAATCCAAAAATACCAAAACATGGCCTTTCGCCTGCTTGGCTCCTACATTTCTCATTAAAGCTGCTGGAAACCTTTGATAGGAACTTACATCAAAGGGAATGTGCCTAATCAACATTTCTCCTTGATTCCATTCATATTTGAAAGTCTCGCCTACAACAATAACTTCATAATCCTCAAAAGACATCTTTTGCTTTCTAATTCCTTCTAGGCAAAGAGCTAGTTGCTTGCCACGCCTACTATATGGTATTATTATCGAAATTTTCATCTAATCTTCCTTTAAAACCCGATATTTCTAGTATCAATATGCTCACTCATTGCCTGTATAGTACTTTCAAGAATTTGTTTCGTAGTTTCTGAAAACACACCTTGAGAGGCAAATTCCTTACCAGCCTTCATTACTGCATCCCAAAAATTCTCAATCAATTTCTTGTCTTCGTTACCTTTCACCGAAAGTGGTTGTGTTGAAAATATCCTCTGATACTTTTTTCTAGTAAGCAATTGCATCAGTGCATCCATACTATCCCACACCCCATTAAATGCAACTTTGCAAGTTGAAATAACAGCAATATCTTTTATGGACATATCCTTGAAGCTATGCTCTCCCTCTGCTTGTATATAAACTGGTTTAATTAGAGGGAAGGTACGTTCCAAAAATTTCTGCATATAACTAGATATTCCAAAAAAATGCATCGGTGTTGCCATAATAATTTTATCCGCAGCAAGATACTTTTCCAAAATTTCTGCCATATCATCTACATTTCGCTTGGTTATCACACATTCGCCTTCAGAAACATGAGACCAACAAGCATAGCAACTTCTGCAATGTTGAATATCATAACTCGCAAGATGTATCACATGAATTTGTGCATCATGGTCGGTTTCTTTTATTCCCTCAAGAAATCGGTAAACAACATTCATTGTCATGCTACGTTCTTTTCTTGGACTACCATTAAGGACCAAATACTTCATATATTACCTCCTAGGAAACCTTTCCCACAATAACTGTAGTATAGGAACCTCCAAAAGATGCTGCACTTACAGCTGCATATTCAATGACACTCTTATTTTGTGTACGACTCAATAAAGAATGGAACGCTTCGGTAACTCCCTCTGAAATATCTCCTTGATTTGGAACTTCATTTTTTTCCAATGCATATATACAACTGAGTAATCCATAAGAACCAAGTGATCCAGATGTAGCACCAATCAAACGAGGTATTGAACGTATAAGAGTATCTTTATCAAGCATATCTTCCATTAGTTTCAATTCTTTTTGGTCTACAATCGGTAATCCATAGGAAGTAGAAGCATAGTAGTCAATATGCATATTATTAGACATTTTGCGAGCTAAGTTCATACCATCACTCCACTGTGTTCCATTTGGATCAAAGCTACATAGTGGAGCATTATCAGAGGTCATAGAATATCCATACACTTGAGCTAGTATTTTAGCACCTCTTTCCTTTGCATAATCTTTTCTTTCTAGCACAAAAGCTGTAGATCCAGGTGAAAGTATCATTCCACTTGCATCTATCGCAAATGGCAATGCACCACTTTTTGTAAGCAATCCTAATCGTTCATTACCGATTTGCAACGCTTCGTTCCACTCATCAGAAGAAAGCACTATAATTGCATCTGCCTGATTATTTCTCAGTAATTCGGTTGCATAAATAAAAGCACCTAAAGAAGAAACACTTCCAGCAGAAATGGTTGAATTTGGCCCCTTTAACATATTGGCTATTGAAAACTGACCTGGCGCTGCATTTAAAACTGTATTAGGAAAAGCGTTCGGATCAATGCTATTTAATCCTTCAGTAATCATCTTCCTACTTACATTTTCAATTGTTTCTAGTGGACCAGTCCCGGTTCCATATATTACCCCAATTCGGTTACAATTTTGAGGTGTCACTCTAAGTCCACTGTTATTTAATGCCTGTTTTCCGCTTACCATCGCCATCTTTGTAACCGTATCCATTCGGCGCAGTGTACTTCCCTTCACATACTTTTTATATGTAATTTTTGGCATCTTTCCTACATATTTTGTTTTAAAATCTTTACCTGCGGTATCTATTTCTTCAATCCAACTTGTTCCATGTGCAAGTGTTTCAAAAAACTCTTCAACCGTTTCACCACCGCTTCCAGTACAACCTATTCCAGTTATGACAATGTCACAAGCCTCTGCTTCTTTAATTTTTCTTTTCTCATATTTTGAGAGTAAAACCGAACAGTTATTCCCTCCAAATGCATAGGAATTAGATATTACACCATTTACTTGACAATCTAAAGCTTTATTTGGTATAAAATTTATATCCCCGTTATTTTTTTCTCCCTCCTTATAGAAGTTAATTGTTGGAGGAATTTGACTATTTTCTATTGACATAATTGAAATTGCTATTTCTACTGCTCCAGCTGCACCCATACAATGTCCTAACGCTGCCTTATTGCTTATCAGTGGAATCTCAGTATTTTCCTCAACAAAAGCCTTCCATGCTTTTTTCTCTGCACTATCATTTGCAGAAGTTCCGGTACCATGACCATTTATGTATGTAATATATTTTATATCTCCGGTTCCGTTTACCTTAGCTGCCATCATAGAACGCAATGCCCCATTTCCGCTTAAATCTGGTGCCGTAGGATGGTAGGCATCACCAGAAATACCATAACCGCGGACCTCTGCAATAATTGATGCTTTTCTTTTTAGTGCATATTCATCAGATTCCAGTACAAAAAATGCTGCACCTTCTCCCAGGTTAATACCATTACTTGCGCTAAATGGCCTACATGGATTTGGATCAATTGCTTTTAATGCATTAAAACCTGCAAAAGAAAATCTAGATAAAGGATCGACACCACCAACTAAAACAATATCATACATTTCTCTTTTAATTAAATCACATCCAAAACCCATTGCATTTGCACCAGAAGAGCAAGCAGTAGATATAACTACTTTTGAACCCTGAAATCCATATTCTGCCGCAAGAATATCTGCAATAGCATGTAGTGGATATTGCTTTATCAAATCACTATCTGTTGCTTCAATGCCCTGTTCAATCCATTGTGTATGAAAAATATCAGCACTTTTCATTCCTCCAAGGGATGTACCTACTACAATTCCTACTCTAAGCGGATCTATCTTGCTAAAGTCTATATTAGCCTGTTTTATACATTCATCAGCTGCGATTAATGCCAAATGTGATGCTCTATCTGGAAGAATATTATATTTTTTAAAAAAAGAATGCTCTTTAAGTTCACCAGTAATTACACCAGATGGAGAGGTTACCACTCCATCCTTATAAGAAAATTTATAATTTGAAATTCCTTGTTTCCCTGCAAAAACATTTAATCTATTTTCTGATTTGTCAATACCTAAAGAAGAAATAATTCCATAGCCTGTGATAACAATCTGATTTGTTGGTTTCATCTTATAATACCTTTCTCATATTTGAAAAATTGTTTTACTCCATTTTTAGATCCCAACTTAAAGGACGTATAAATGGACTGGAAACAGTTTTTATCTTTTGTAGTTCTCCATCATTAGACTGAATTATAAGTTCAAGACCTGCATTTGCATAAGGATTATCTAGAACCGCAATCCCCAATGGTTTACCAAGTTTTATAGAGTAAAGCGAATATATAACATGTCCGATACAGGTTTCGTCTAAATATATTTTGCAACCAGTTTGATAAGGAATTTGACTATCTTCTGCAACAAATCCTACAACTCCCTTGGTTCTTACTTTCTCAAAGGTTTCCATCATTTTTTCATGTCCAATATAATCTTCCTTATCATATTGAATTTGCCACTGTTGTGCGAGTTCAAAAAGATTTCCATGTTCCTTGGTTTCCCTTAAAAAATTAGGCTGGTGGACTTCTAACATTGACAGTTCAATGCAATCAAATCCTCCTTCTTGAACTGGAAAATCCCACTCATCCTTAGTTGAAAGAAGCTCTTCATAAATTTTTGCCCCACTATCATTTGAAGAAATCGTCATGTATCCATATTCACTGGAACGACCTACACGGATAAGTATCAATTCTTCCCCGTACCATGAAAAGGTCATAAATGTACGTAATGCAAGATTTTCAATTGCAATGTCGAATACCTTTTTTACAACCTTCCATGATTTTGGCCCTTCTATTGATACCATTGCCATTTTATCCATTAAATCCAGTATTGTAATCTTATATTCAGATTTTTCCGCTTGTAAAATCAACCAACTCTTTACATCTTCTGCTTGTTCCCAAGTTGCTATTACCATAAAATCATTTTCTCTTCTTACAATAAACACATTACCGATAACTTCTGCTACTTCATTCAGGAAATAGCATTCGCTTATATTCCCTATATTTAAATACTGTATATCTTTAGTTGCAAGCTTTTCTAAAAACAAATCCACTTTTTGTCCCTCTACCAATAACAGACCATAAGTGCTACAATCGTAAAACATCGCCCCTTCTCTCAATGCTTCATATTCTTTTTTAAGATTCCCGAATGATTTTACAACCTTACGACCTTTCATATCAACAAACTCTGCTCTATCACTATATTTGTTTTCTAATTTACTTATCAACATAAATAACCCTCCTATTATATTTCTTGTCTTTTGCGTCTAAAATTTATAAAAAACAATATCAATGAAACTAAAAAAACTCCAAAAATAAGAAAAATTGAGACATATAAACTGATTTCTTTACCGTTCCAATCTAATATGATTCCAAAATCATTGGTGTAAGCATGACGTACTGATAGTGGTACATTCTTAAAGGATAAATCAATGGACTCCTCCATAAGCACTCGTCGAAATAGCGAAGCAATATGACCAAACGGTAAAAACTTAAGAATGGATTGTATCGTTTCCGGAAGTAATCCCATCGGTACATAAAGTCCATTAATAAAACCAATAATTGTTCCAATAATCAGGCTGACCGCTGAAAAAGCATTATTTGTTTCAAAAAATGAGACTAAAAATCCCATTAATGCTGCATTCATCATTGCAGAAAGAAAAATTAATCCAATGCATTTTACAACCATTTCCACACTAAAATAATATCCTGTATCTATAAAAATATATGATCCATAAATAGCAAAGGATAAAAGGCTTATAATAGACCCTACAACAAATGCTGAAATTACACAAGCAGTTGGATACGTCATTATAGAAAGTGGAGAACTTTTGAAATCCATAATAATTCGGTTTTGTCTATCATTTGTTATTGTTCCAAGCGCTCCCAATGTACTGGTTACAGTTGTTATAGACAGTAGACCTGAAAGAATCCAGCTGTTTATCAGATAAGACAAAACTTCCGTCTTAAGCATATTATTAGTTTGTTGGTTTACTGAATCAATCTGTAACTTTGATAAAAACAATATATATAATGATATTACGATTAGGACCGCTAAGAGAGAAAAAAATACAGATGCTCTGTCCCTAAAATATAATTGAATATTACGATAAAGTAATTTCCTTGACATTTATTCCTCCTCCTCACTTAGCCCAACTATCTTTAAAAATACATCATCCATATTTCCATGTATCATTTCAAAAGAAGTAATTGATTCCTTTAAATTGGTCAATAAATCAATAGCAGTATGTGTAAACTTAATTTTAATCAACAGTGCTGTTCGATCTAGAATATAAGGTATTTGCTTCTGATCTAAATATTGAATCACTTGTTCAGATGGATTGTATATTTTTAACAAGTCATCGGTATACATTTCTTTAAGTTGGTTTGGAGTACCTTCAACTAAGATTTCTCCTTTATCAATAATTGTGATTCTATCCGCATTGGCTGCTTCTTCCATATAATGAGTTGTCAGAAAAACTGTCATTCCAAAATGTTTTTGCATACTTCCAATGGTATTCCAAATAGATGTTCTGGTTTTGGGATCTAATCCTGTTGTAGGTTCATCCAAAAATAATATCTTGGGTTGGTTTATCAATGCACGAGCAATATCTGCTCTTCTTTTTTGTCCTCCTGAAAGCTTACCATACCTACGATTTAGAAAATCGTAACAATCTGTTATTATAGAAGCTTCTTTTATTCGATCTTTTAGGATGTTCCCTTCCAAACCGTAAAAAGAACCTCGTATCATTAGATTTTCTTTAACAGTAAGTAAGTCATCTAATACACTATTTTGGAATACAACTCCAATTTCCTTTCGAATTTTCTGGTCATCCTTACCCAATTCCCATCCATTAACAAAAACTTCTCCTGAATTTTTAGTTATCAGCGTAGATAGTATATCAATAGTTGTAGATTTACCTGCCCCATTGGTACCAAGAAACGCAAATAAACTTCCTTGTTCAACTTCAAAAGATATATTCTTTACAGCTTCGATTGAACCATACTTTTTTACTAAATTACTAACTCTTATTATTTCTCTCATAAACCATCACCCCCCTACAAAATTATGAATTCTCAGGTATATTACCATCTTTTTCCGAAACAGTAATTTTTCCTTCTGCAACTATTTCATTGTCCACCATAACCTTCGCTTCAATTAATGAAAGAGAAGCAAACGTTGTCTTTTTCCAAACCTCAATACGTAATGTATCACCCGGATGAACCGTTTTTCTAAATTTCATTGATTTAATTTCCACAAGATATCCTACATGTTCTGCAATCTGTTTTGCAAGTTCCGTTTCACTTAATTCGTTTTGGGAAGACTCTTGTCGCATTGTTTCCATAAACGCAGAACAATACATTACTGCAGTCACTTGTGCAATTGACTCAACAATCAGAACTCCAGGTAGTATTGGCTCTGTTGGGAAGTGGCCCTGAAAGAACGGTTGATCAATAGTTACATTTTTTATACCTAATGCATATTTTCCCGGATTACACTCAATCACCTTGTCCACCAATAAAAATGGTGCCTTATGAGGTAGTATTGATAAAATTTCTTTAGCTGTAAACTTCATATTTCCTCTCACCTCTGCAATAATATTTTTGAATATTTTTGCACTTTAAACATCGTTTTCTAGTATTTGTTCTTGAATGTAATCAGCCATAGTATTAACTGAGCTAAAAACAGATGTATTATCATCAGTAATAGACACTTCAAATTTATCATATATACCAACTGCCAATTCAAGTGCATCAATTGAATCTAATTCTAGACCACGCCCAAAAATCGGCTGATCATTTGTTATAAATTCTGGATTCATATCGATGTCTAATTGTTCAACCATCATACTTTTAATCTCTTTACAAAGCTTTTCCCTTATTTCTGCTTGTTTTGTAATTTCATTCATAATTCATTCTCCCTATGTATTATTTTTATTTTGAAAGCATATCCTTAATCAATTAATCCTCCATCAACAGTCAGGGTTTTCCCTGTTATGTACTTTGACCGTTCTGAGGCTAAAAATACAACTGCATCTGCTACTTCCTGTGCCTCTCCAAAACGTTTAAGAGCAATAAACTCCATGTACTTTTCTTTTAGAGACTTTCCTCCGGATTCTGCCGTCATATCGGTTTCAATAAATCCAGGTGCTACAACATTACATCGAATTCCATAGCGAGCATATTCTTTTGCTACAACTTTTGAAAAAGCAATTATGCCTGCCTTTGATGCAGAATAGTTTGCTTGTCCTTCCTGTCCAACAAGACCACTTGTAGAAGCGATATTAACAATCGTACCTTTTTTAGCAGAACACATCATTTTCAACGCTTCCTGCGAAACTCGAAAACATCCCACAAGGTTAGTATCAATTACTTTCTGAAAACTTGACTCACTCATCATCATAAGATAGCCATCTTTAATCATCCCTGCATTGTTTACAAGAATATCAATATGACCAAATTGATTCTTTATTTCCTTAAACATTTGTTTAATCTCGTTGGCATTTTGCATATCCGCTTTGATTACTAAAGCCCTCCGCCCCATTTTCTCAATTTCTTTTTGCAAAGAGGCTGCCATTTCTTCATTGGAACGATAATTAATTACTACATCCACACCCTGTCTTGCAAGTTCAATTGTAATAGCTCTACCAATCCCTCTTGATGCCCCGGTTACCAATGCTGTACATCCTTCCTCAAATAATTTCCACATAGAACACCTCATTAATTTATTTTACTATTTTACTAAGTGTCATAACACTCTTTTTGTCTTCTGAACAGAAAACTTTAACATCTTTTGTTAAATTCCGAAACATTCCAGCTAAAGAACGTCCCGGGCCTACTTCAATTATTACTGGTTCTTCCACCTTAAGTATGGTATCCATTGTTTGAAGCCATTGAACTGGTTTATAACATTGATTAATTAACTCATTTTTTAAATCATCCCCATTATTCTTTTCCCTATAATAATCACCAGTGCAGTTTAAAATTATTGGTATATCTGATTTTTTAATTGAAATACAATCTACATATTTTTTAAAAGCAGCTAACATATCTTTCATGATCGGAGTATGAAAAGCTTGACCAACCGGTAATATGGTTAATTTATATTCTGAATAACCCTTCATTTTTTGATAAAATAGTTCAATTGCAACTTCTGTTCCACCAACCACAACTTGTATATTGGAATTATAAAGAGCAATCTGAATGCAATCATTCAACTCATCAGAAACCTTAGTACAAACCTGCTCTATAAACTCAATAGACATCTTTGGTGAAGAAACTGCACACAAAGAACCTTTGGTTTCCAAATCACTCATCAAACGACTTCTCTCACTGATTAGACAGCTGGTTTCAAACAAATCCAAAATGCCTGCACAAACCAGTGCACAATATTGACCCAAACTATGTCCTGCTGTAATATCCGCTTGAATTCCAAGGCTTTCCAATACTTTCATATATGCAAGGTTCATAGCAAACATAACAATTTGGGTATATTTTGTATGACCTAACATTTCTTTTGAAGCCCCTTCTATAAAGGACATCACATTAAATTTACATGCTTCTGAAACAATATCAAATACTGACGTTATCTCATTTACCGAAAATCCCTTCAGTTCATTTAACATAGTTAGACTTTGTGCCCCCTGCCCCGGAAATATAAATATTTTTTGCATTTTCTACTCCATTTCTGCACATTTTTCTATTCTATCTAATATTCTTCTTAGCTATCTATATAATCATTGATTAATTTTTGTATATCTTCATTCAAACTTATAAGTAAGCCACGTTTAGACGACAATATTCCAACAACAGTCGTCGCAGTTCCATAATCCTTCCCATCTAGTTCACCAGTAATAACATGTTTAAAAACTAGTTTGGCTGCTTTTGGCTTCTCAAGTTTGGTACGAAGTATCAATTTAGTTCCTAAAGGAATCGGTAACAGAAACTTACATTCTGCTTCAAGAACCGGAAACAGCAACAAATCCCCTTTTTCTTCTTGTAACTTCTCTATATACGAATCTAAGTTCGATTCTTTGGCAATTTCAAACCTTGCATTTTCAAACCATATGAAATACTTTGAATTATGAACCGTTCTTGATGGATCGCATTCATAAAAACTTACAATATGCTTTTCATGATGCCATTTAGCCATAATTATCCTCACTCTAATTATATTTTTACTATAAACGCCCAATTTTTCTAAATTTATGATACCTATTCTCTAAAAGATTTTTTGCCGTAAGATTAGAGTATTTTTCAATGGTATCATTAAGTTCTTTTCTTAAAAACTTATATATCTTATTGAAGTCATTTCCATCCTCCTTTACAATTCGCTCAATCACGCCTAATGAATATAAATCCTTCGCAGTAAGTTTAAGGCTTTGAGATGCCTCTACTATTTTTGATGCATCTTTCCACAAAATGCTAGCACATCCCTCTGGTGATATTACCGAATAAAAGGCATTTTCCAGCATCCATACTTCATCAGCAACTGCAAGTGCCAGAGCACCTCCACTGCCACCTTCTCCGATTAAAATAGAAATAATGGGTACCCTTAAATCCATCATTTCTAGAAGATTTTCGGCAATTGCTTGTCCCTGTCCTCTTTCTTCCGCACATATTCCACAGTAAGCTCCCGAAGTATCTACAAAGCAAATAACTGGTCGTTTAAACTTTTCTGCCAGTTTTGCTTGCCGTAGTGCTTTTCGATACCCTTCTGGGTGAGCCGAACCAAAATTTCTTTCAAACCGCTCCTTAGTATTTTGACCCTTTTCTATAGCAATTACCGTTACAGGAATTTTATCTAGTAATCCAATACCTGTAATTATAGCTTTGTCATCACCAAACCGACGGTCTCCATAGAATTCAACAAAATTTTCAAATATATGTTTAATATATTCTTTTGAAGTAGGTCTCTCTTTTGCTCTTGCAGCTAAAACTATCTCATAAGGCTCCATTTATTTTTCCTCCATCTTGTGAAGCTTTAAAAGATTTCCTAAGTATTTTTTAAGTTCCCTTCGTTCAATAATATCATCCACAAAACCCTTTTTTTTCAAAAACTCTGCAGTTTGAAAGCCATCCGGAAGCCTTCTTCTTATCGTTTGTTCTATTACCCTTGGACCAGCAAATCCAATTAATGCCTCAGGTTCTGATAAAATAATATCCCCCTCCATCGCGAAGCTTGCCATAACTCCTCCAGTGGTTGGATCTGTAAGTACAGTTATATAAAGGTTTCCATTGTTACTATGCCTTTTTACTGCACCACTTATTTTTGCCATCTGCAAAAGAGATATAATCCCTTCTTGCATTCTGGCACCTCCAGAAGCAGTAAATCCAATAACAGGGAGTTTTTCATCCGTTGCAAATTCAAAAAGCCCAGTTATCTTTTCACCAATCACAGCTCCCATGCTTCCCATCATAAAAAAAGGCTCCATTGCAAAAATTGCACATTTTATCCCTTCAATTGTACCCTCTCCACAAATAACACCCTCCACCTCACCGCTTTCCTTCTTGGCTTTAGCTAATTTCTCCTCGTAACCCGGGAAAGCAAGAATATTATTAGAACTAAGTTCTTTATCATGCTCTTTGAAACTTGTCCCATCTAATATTAAATCCAATCTTTTTCTTGCAGAGATTCGAAAATGATGTCCACATTCCCAACACACTTTCATCTTATTTTCCAGTTCACTCTTAAATAAGATTGATTTACACTTAGGACAAAGTATTAATAACTGATTAGGTACATTAGGAACTAACATTTTATTATTATGTGCAATTAGCTCTGGCTCCAATGTAAGTTTTTTGAATTTGGTTTTAGTTAACATTTTATATCCACACTCCCTTGATCCATCTTCTTAAGAATATCTTCAATAAAAGCCGGATTGTTAGAATATTTACCAGATTTAAACATTTCGCTTGTCAAAATGCTCATTTGCAATGCCCCATTATGTTCTACACCTTCGATAGTTAATTCACACAAAGCAACTGTCATCTTTCGAATTGCTTCTTCTCTTGTTGATGCATATACAATTAATTTTCCTAGCAAAGAATCATAGAAAGGAAGCATATAATAATTTTGATAAATAGCTGTATCAAATCTCACTCCTGGTCCCCCTAACGAATGAAAAAGTGAGACCTTTCCACTGCTTGGTCTAAAATCTTGCTGAGGGCTTTCTGCATATATTCTGCATTCGATTGAATGTCCACGAAGTTCAATTTCGTCTTGTTTTAGAGTCAGTTCCAAGCCTGCTGCAATTCGTATCTGCCACTTCACAATATCAATTCCAGTTACCATTTCGCTAACCGGATGTTCTACTTGAAGCCTTGTGTTCATTTCCATAAAATACAAATTATATGATTCATCTAACAAAAATTCAAATGTTCCTGCACCAGTATAATTGACAGCTTTTGCTGCCTTTACTGACATCTCAATCATCCTTTTTCGTAGTTCATTATCAATAGCGGTAGATGGACTTTCTTCAATAAGTTTTTGGTTTTTTCGTTGTAATGAGCAATCCCTTTCTCCTAGGCAAAGAATATTTCCATAATTATCGCATAGAATCTGCATCTCCACATGTTTAACTGGTATAAGATATTTTTCAAGATAGCAAGCACCATCGCCAACCCCATTCATTGCTTCTGTTGATGCAGTTAAGAACGCATTTTCAAACTCATTTTCTTGCATAACAAGGCGAATTCCTTTCCCTCCGCCACCTGACCTTGCCTTAATTAAGAGCGGGTAGCCTATCTCACTGGCTATTTTCTTAGCGATTTTTACATCATACACAGCATCACTACCTGGAATTACTGGAACACCTACACTTTTCATAATTTTTTTAGCATTATCTTTTTCTCCCATTAGAGATATTACTTTGGACTTTGGACCAATAAAAATGATGTTGCACTGTTCACATAATAAAGCAAATTTTGCATTTTCAGATAATAACCCATACCCTGGATGTATCGCCTGGGCGCCACTTGCAATAGCTGCCATAATAATCACCATCATATTCAGATAGCTTCTATTTACTTGAGCTGGACCAATACAATAGCTTTCATCCGCCAGTGTAACATGTAAAGCATCTTTATCTACCTCTGAGTAAATAGCAACAGTTGTAATGCCCATTTCTTTACATGCTCGAATTATTCTTACTGCGATTTCTCCACGGTTTGCAATCAATATTTTTGTAATCATAAATTCTCCCTCAATAATAAATCTTGAAATGAATTATCGATATCGGAAAATTGTTTGTCCAAACTCTACAATTTCTCCATTTTTCACACAAATTTCTATAATCTCTGCATCTTCCTCCGCTGTAATTTCATTAAATAATTTCATAGCTTCAATAATACAAATGGTCTGTCCCTTTTTCACCTTATCACCCAGACGTACAAATTCCGGATGGTTTGGACTTGGAGAAGAATAAAAAAAGCCTACAATGGGAGATTTTATCTCTTTTATATTGTTGCCATCCATCCGTTCGGATCTCTCTTTTGCTACCGCTATTTCCTTCTGCTCTTCAATAATTTCATGGTTTAAAAATGCATTTTCTATTGGAAGTTCTCTATCCCCTATGTACATGTTTTTTTTATAAGCTCTTTCAAACCGTATTTGAGTATTATCCTCCTTGATTTCAATTACATTAATGTCCATCATTTTCATAATATTGGCCAATTCTTTGATTTGTTCTATATCCATCCCCATCTCCTTGCTACTTTATATACCTGATATGTAGTTTGCGATCACAATACACTTAAAAATAATATTCATACCATTTTACGCGATGCTTTGATAAATATTATCGATATAAATGTATTTTTCAACACAATATTATTTATTTCTACAGAATCGTCATATTATAGTAATTGCTTGTATTAATCTACATATAAGTTTTTAAATTGTCAGGTTAATTGTCAATTATTATTAATAGTTTTGTTACAGCCTGTAACATAATTTTAACTAAGTGATATACTTATTGAATACGATAACTGCCATTATTACCATGACGTTTTTGGAGAATTTTAAATATTATTATCATTATTACTTATAATTTTCATGTGTTTTTAGCACTAGAATCCAAAGAATAACATTTTATCTTTATTCTTCGTTTTCTATATAAAAAAAGTAACTGGATATATCTCTTATCTCCAATTACTCTCTATATTAAATATTAATTCAACAATGCAAATCTCTCGCTCATCAAATCCTCCTAGTTTCCTAATTATTGTCAGTGCAAAGCAGAATGATGTTACCCCTTTGCTCCATTGTCATTACCACAACTTCATCACTACTACGAGTAACTCCACCCCTATAGAATACATTTCTACTTTCGGCCTCATCGTTCTGTGACTTATATCTTTTCTATTTTCATTATTCTACAGGTTTCCATGTTTCATACAGAAGCCAATACATGCTCAAGCCACCTTAATGCCGTTCCATGGATAGTCAGTTTTACAGGTTTCCTTTATCCTCTCCCCTACTTAGTGGCGAAAGGAAGGTTTTTCAGAAGTCTTACGCTTTCGGCACTTCATCAATGGTTCATTCGTTCATCTTCTGTGTGCCTTTCATGGCACACCGTTTCCAATAATTTCTCTTATTTTACGACGTAGCCATTCGTCTGTACTTCTTAGCAGTTGTTCCCAGCCATTGCAAAATGATTTACCCAACTTCTTATAAATTGCATCAATTTCAATGTTCTGTATTCATTACCCCATTCATTACTTCTCAATGTAAGTTCTTTTAGCTTTTCCTTCATTTTCGCCATTGATTTAGAGTGTACTCTTATTTTACATTTTCCTTTGTATCTACAGAAACTGTAATCAAGATATTTCACTTTACTGACATGTGCCACTTTGTTTTTTCCTCAGTTTGCTTTCATAAAAAGTTTTCCCCCCAATATTCGTAATAGTATTTTCTAAGATTCTTACTGCATTCTTCACATAATCCTACATAACTTTTATTATTGTTTATTCGCCCACACCTATAATTCTTTCAATTAAACGGTTTAATTCAATAGCAATATTACTATGATCCTCCCCAGGTTTTAACCTAATTAACTTAATTCCTTCATCTGTTTTTTCTATTTTTTGTTCTGCATTTTCGCTTTCTCCAGTAGGATGAAATACCCATACTTCAGATACAGCCCTTACCTCTCTTGCTATTTTTTGTGGAAGTCCCTGAGTAAATTTTGAAATGGTATTAAACCTATAAGAAATAATTTGGCTATAACTTGTACTATTATTTCTATGCCAAAAGTTTTTAATTGTACGATACTTAAACTCGAAAATTATACTTCTCATATATGTACCATTTAAGTATATGTCTAATCTTGCATCAGGTCTATTATGGGATTCTACTGTGTAAATTGGGTTGCTTTCAAGGTTTGTTTTGTTACTGTTTCTTGGGATTATAGCATCATAATATAGCTTTAATAAACAATTATCTCTTGTAAATTCCATGCATGTTCCCGGCATTAACATGGGAACTAAAAAAGTATTTTTTTTATTGTCAAATATCCATTCTTTTGCTCGGAAATTTACATTTTCACCTATTAGCATTCTGCAAATCCTTATATAGCACCATATTTCATATAACTTATTAGTTAATTTCCATGCGTGGGAATATTCTGAGTCTAATCTAATTTGAAATTCATTATTATTTAATTCCTGATAAAGTTTATACATTAATGAATATCGAGTATCCATAACAAGAACATGTGGTATGTAACCATCTTTCAACTGACTTATTTCATGATACCATGATTGGCTTTTTACAATATTAGATATTTTTAATATTTTTTGTGTAACCATTTCATATGATTCTAATTGATTAATTAGCAATAACCTGGAATTTACTTCAAGTTGATTACTTTTTATATTTTGGTAAGGTCTTAAGGATGTAATTTCTTTTTCTATGATTTTTTTAGATTCACTTACTAATTTCGTAAAGGTATCCAATTCACTTTCATAAAAATCAATAATCCTTCTTAACCATCGGTTTTCCTGAATATCATAACTAATTACCCGATTTGGTACCATCTAAACCAATATTTTTCCTAATTAAATCCTGAGCTAATCCTTTTAATTCTCTTTCTAAATCATCCTTAAGTAAATCCCACTCATTAATGGTTAAATGTTGGGGAACTACTTCAACTAGAGAGAAGTAATCTCTATCTTCATATTTAATATGTAATTCGTATTTTCCAACTCTTATACCGTAAAATTCATTGTCATATGAATATAATGGATATTTTTTGCTGCTTGGCTGCAAATATGGTAATCCTTCTTCATCAATTAGCACATATTGTTCAGGCATTAATTCTAATCCTTCTAAATATAGTCGTGCCGTATTATCTTCATCCTCAAAAAGAATATAAACTGGAGCGCCTTATGGGTATAAAAATAGCCAATTATTTTGTGATAACCAGGTATCAACAATAATCGGCTCCAGATATTATTTCTCTATATAATAGTTGCCGATAGCCTTTAAATATACGCTATCGCTTCATTGTTTATCACTTATCGCTGGATTCCATTGCATGAAATCCAGAAAATAGAACTATAATATGTTACATTATTCTGTTTCAAACTTTGTGAATTTGTTACTTTGTTAAATATACTGGTTGATTTTATAGCAATGTCTCCTTCTGTAATGTTTTATTTACAATTCCTAGTAATTGCATATAGCACATTATTTTCATATTGTAAAGATGTAAAAACCTGCACTCTAAATATAAATTAATCTTGATAATCTATCAATATCTTGATATAATATTGATATAAGGAGGTGAGCCATATGCCATCAATCAGACCAAGCTCAGACCTACGAAATTCCTACAACCAGATATCCGAATACTGCCATGACAACTCCGAGCCTGTGTATATTACTAAAAACGGAAAAGGCGATCTTGTAGTATTAGATATTGAGACCTATGAAAAGCTCGTAGGCTGTTTTGAACTAAGCGCGCTCCTAGACCAAGGCCTAGAGGATGTAAAACAAAAGAATTATAAAAATGCAGATGAATTCTTTGATGAATTAGAAGGTAGGTACAAAGATGTCAAGCTATAATATTGTTATTACAGAAGCTGCACAGCGCGACTTGCTTGACATCTTTGATTATATCGCATTTGAATTGCGTGAATCGGAATCAGCAAGCCGTCTGCTGTCTAAAATCAGAGCTAAGATAAAGTCCTTAGAAGAATTTCCGGATAGGGACAACATGATTTCCGAACCGAAATATAAGTTTCAAAATATAAGATGGTGTCCGATAGAAAATTATTTTATTTTCTATCAGGTATCTGACGTACAAAACCAGGTTTTTATTCTTCGTGTCCTATATAAAAAACGTAACTGGGAGCATCTATTATCCCCCAGTTAGTATCTAAAGCCTATTCACTTATTTTTCAAACTGTCTTCCCTTATGATGAATAAAGAATGCTATCCACTTCACTTGAATATGGAACAGATGTAGAAGCACCTGCACGGGTAACCGCAATGGATGCTGCAACTGTGGCTCTTACCAAAGAACTTTCAATGTCAATATTATTTGATATCGAAGCAATATAATATCCACAAAAAGTATCCCCTGCACCGGTAGTATCTACTGCAGTCACCTTTCGAGGCGGAATAAAATACTGAATATCCTTTTTCTTATAAATACTTCCTTCTATGCCCAAGGTTAAAATAATCTCTGCATTCGGATATTTATTTTGTAAGGTATCTAATATTTCCTGTGGCTCCTTTTTATCCGACAAATAGCTTCCTTCTATTTCGTTCAGCATAAAGGTATCAACTAATTCTAATGGATAATCTGCCATTTCTGCTGTAATTGGAGACGGATTAAAAATTACCTTTAAATTTTTCTCCTTTGCTTTCTTCATAATCTCAGAAATATTATTTACCTCATTCTGTAACAATACGATATCACCTATTTGTGCATTGGAAAGAGCAAGATCAATGTCATCTGCTGTTATATCAAAATTAGCACCAGGAGCAATAATAATGCAATTTTGCCCCTCCCGGTTTACTTGGATTATGGCATGACCAGTTCTATTTTTACTGTTTTTTATAAAATCAACAGACACTCCGGCTTTTATTAGTTCCTGCAACAGCATATCTCCATCTGCACCAATAGAACCGACATGATATACATTTCCTCCGGCTTTGCTAATGGCAACTGATTGATTCAATCCTTTTCCTCCCGGAAAAGCTTCAAAATTGAGAGATGAAATAGTTTCACCAGCCTGTACAAAATTATTTACTCTATAAATATAATCAATGTTTAAAGATCCAAAATTAAATATTTTCAAGCTCCTCACCTCAATTCATTATAGGAAGAAATTAACGATTCCTTCATTACTGCTAAATCAGGCTTTTGCCCTGTCCATAATTCTATTCCTATGGCTCCCTGTCCAACCAGCATACTTAATCCATTTATGGTAAGATTCCCGCGTTCTAAAAACTTTTCTAAAAACTTTGTTATGGGTGGATTTGGGATAATATCTTGAATTATTGTATTTTTATCAACACTATCATAATTGATATTTGGTAAATTAACATCTGGATATAATCCTATGGATGTGGCATTCACTAAAATATCACATTTGCCAATATCAATATTATCCGTCCATTTTTCACAGGTTGCAGTGCAGGTAGTGTTTTCATTGATTATTTTTACTATTTCTTTCGCTTTTTCCACAGTTCTTGCAATGATATGAATTTTTGAACAACCTGCCAATGCAGATTCAATACAAATGGCTCTTGCTGCTCCTCCTGAACCGAGAACAGTTATTGCCTTATTTTGAAGTGTTATATTTTGCTCCTGCAAACCTGCTATAAAACCTTTACCATCCGTATTATCACCAAATAAAATATCATCATTTTTTCTGACAACAATATTAATGGCACCAATTAATTTTGCACTTTGGGAAATCTCATCTACATATTTTAATGCCGATATTTTATGGGGAATAGTTAAATTAATTCCTTCAAAGTTCAAGGCTCGTAGTCCTGCAAAAGCCTGCTCTAACTCCTGTGGCTTTACCAATAAGGTGATATAGCGCCAATCAATATTCATATCTTTAAAAGCTGCTTCATTCATTATTACGCTAGGATTTTCATCTACCGGATAACCAAAAACACCAACAAGTTTTGACCTATATGACATATTATTTCATTCCTTTACTGATTGCTTTTAATATAAATTAATTATCTTTTTCATATGGAATACCTACAGATGACGGCGCTACCGATTTTCCAACGAAACTGACCAATATTACTAAAGAAATAACAAATGGCAGCATTGCCAAAATCTGAGAAGGCACAGGGAATACTGCTTGAACACTTGACCATCCAAGTACGATTCCAATGGCTGTAGAAAAGCCAAATATTAAACATGCAACCAAAGCACCTTGTGGTTTCCATTTTCCAAAGACGATTGCTGAAAGAGCAATAAAACCTTGGCCTGTTACAATAGTAGGATTAAATGCTGAAGATACAGCAATACTTAATGTTGCTCCACCGAAACCAGCCAAAACACCACCTGCAATAACAACAAAATACTGGATTCTTGCAACATTGATGCCTAAAGTATCAGCAGCCTTGGGATACTCTCCTATAGCACGAATTCTTAAACCTAACCTGGTTTTTTGTAAAATGAACCAAACCACCGGAACTAATAAAAAAGCAATGAAAGTAGTATGGCATTGGGAGCCTAAAAGATTGTCCAAAAAACTATCCTTCATGAAAAAACCCTTTAATGGCATTCCCATTTTTTTATCAGCCAAAGGTAAAGTATAAGTAGCACCATCAAACATGATTCTTGAAAGAAATAAGGCAAAACCAGGACCAATAAAGTTAATAGCCAATCCAGAAATTGTATTATTTGCTTTAAACGTTACACAAGCAACTGCATGGAGCAAAGCTAGAAGTCCGCCACCAATTCCAGCTGCCAAGAATCCTATCCATGGATTACCTGAATAATATGCAATTGCAGCCCCCATAAAAGCGCCAAAATACATCATACCTTCAAGGCCAATATTTACCACTCCACCTTTTTCTGAAAGGACACCACCAAGTGCTGTGAAAATCAAAGGTGCTGAATACATAAAAGTTGTGGATAAAACAAATGCAAATATATCCATATTATTCATCCCCCTTACTAATTTTAGTATTTATGATTGTTCTTTTGAACTTACTTTTTAAGATTGATAGTAATTTAGGTACAGCTACAAACAAAATTATGGTTCCAATTACAATATTAATAATTTCACGGGGAGCTCCCAGTGCACTTTGAATCTTAGGACCACCATAGGTAAGCATTGCAAAAAACAAACCAGAGAAAATACAACCAATTGGAGAATTTCTCGCTATCAATGCAACTGATATACCATTAAAGCCATAAGACTCCATGGCTGCTAATTCTGCCACATTTCGGGTACGTCCAAGTACTTGCAATCCTCCTGCTGCTCCTGCCAGCATTCCACAAATCAACATAGAAATAATAATATTCTTTTTGACGTTGATTCCATTATATTCAGCAGAGTTTACATTATCGCCTACCACTCGCAAACTGTAACCCAGACTTGTTCTGTCGAGTAAATATTTAATTAGAAAAGCAGTAACGATTGCAATGATTATGCCTGCATTTAGTGGAGTTCGTAAAAGATCATTTATTATGGGATGTGCTTCTCTAAAAGCCAAGGCGGCTTCACAATTCTTCCATTTTGGTAAAATTTCAATTCTGGCTGTATCTGCAATAAATTGCGTAACATTCATACCTTCACGTTTAATTGAAGGACGTGTAACTACGAAATTGTTTAAGTGAAAGGCTATCCAATTTAGCATAATTGTACTAATGACTTCATTAACGTTAAATTTTGCTTTTAGAAAGCCTGAAAAAGCTCCCCATAATCCGCCAGCCAATATAGCACCTAATATGCAAACCGGAACATGGATATAAGCCGGTAAATTCAAATACCCACCAATTAAAGCTGCTGCTAAACTTCCAATAATAAATTGTCCTTCTGCTCCAATATTAAAAAGACCTGTCTTAAAGGAAAATGCCACTGATAATCCGGTTAAAATTAGCGGAGTAGCATAAATAACCACATAAGAAATATAACTTGGTTTGGAAAAAATTCCACTAAGCATTATTGAATATGCCTGAATCGGATTATATCCCGAAAAAGCCAGAACAATAGCTCCTACCAACAAACCAATAAAAATTGAAAAAAACGTAAACTTTAAAGCGGAAACCCATTCTTTTTTGTGTAATTTTCTATTATTCATTTGGATTGACCTCCTGCCATTAACAAGCCTATCTCTTTTTCATCGGTTTCTTTAGAATTTAATATTTTTACTATCCTTCCTTCGTACATTACCGCAATTCTATCAGATAAATCTAATATTTCATCTAGTTCAAAGGAAATTAACAAAACAGCCTTATTATTATTTCTTTGTTCAACGATGGCTTTGTGTATAAATTCAATAGCACCTACATCCAATCCTCTGGTAGGCTGAGAAGCAATTAACAAATCAGGGTTATTTGAGATTTCCCTTCCTATTATTACTTTTTGTTGATTTCCTCCAGACAAAGTATTTACTTTTGCTTCTGGCGAAGATGCTCTGATATCAAATCTATCAATTAATACGGCAGCGTTATCCTTAATTGCTTTTCTATTTAAAATCCCATGTCTTGAAAAAGGTCCCACATTATATCTTTCTAATATTAAATTATCAGGAATAGAAAAATTCGGTACGATACCATGCTTTTGTCTATCTGCAGGAATACTTCCGATACCAGATTGCAAGATTTCCCAATTCTTTTTATTGGTAATATTCCTTTCATTTATACAAATTGAACCACTTTCAACTTTTCTCAATCCAAGAATTGTTTCTACAAGTTCATTTTGACCGTTACCATCAACACCTGCTATACCTAAAATCTCGCCTTTTCTAACATTCAAAGAAAGTTTATTGATGATTTGCACATTCCTCGAATCTTTTACACATAAATCTTTTACATCAAGTACACTCTTCCCGGGGACTTTATCTTCTTTTTCAACGCTAAAAGTAACACTTCGCCCAACCATCATTTCAGCCAATTCAGCCTCTGTTGTTTTAGAAACATCAACAACACCTATTTTCACTCCACGTCTGATAATTGTGCAGGTATCAGCCATTTTCAAAATTTCTTTTAGCTTATGTGTAATAATTATTACTGTTTTCCCATCCTGTGTAAATTTTTTTATTATCTCAATAAATTCTTCTATTTCCTGAGGGGTTAATACTGCTGTGGGTTCATCAAAAATTAATATTTCAGCACCACGGTAAAGAACCTTCAATATTTCTACCCTTTGCTGCATACCCACAGATATGTCAGATATAATAGCATCTGGATCTACATCCAATCCATATTTTTTAGACAACTCTTTTACCTGATTAACCGCTTTTTTATAATCGAGGACACCCATTTTATTGGTAATTTCATTTCCCAGAATTATATTTTCGGCAACTGTAAAAGGCTGTATCAACATAAAATGTTGATGAACCATTCCTATCCCTTCTGCTATGGCTACATTGGGATCCGTTATATTAACCTTTTTTCCATTTAAATATATTTCACCACTTGTAGGTTGATACAATCCATATAATTGATTCATTAAAGTAGTTTTTCCCGCTCCATTTTCACCAAGTAATGCATGTACTTCACCTTTATGAACATTTAATGATATATTATCATTTGCAACAAAAGAACCAAACTTTTTTGTAATTCCCCGCATTTCAACCACTAATTCTGCGCCGCTAACCTTCATAAATTTACTCCTTCATAGGACTTTTACCATTATCATCAATCAAAATGTATCAATTATGATGCATTTTGATTGATGAATACTAAATTGTTTCAGTTATTTTTTGATACTGCTTAGGAAGGTGTCTAATTCCTTATAATTTCCAGGTGCACTTATTTCGCCATTGACCAGCTTAGTCTCTATCTCTGCTTCAGCATCTAAAATATCTTTAGGAACATTTTTTGAAGAAGTTGGAGCAATTCCTACCGCATTTTCTTTAATACCATAGACAACCGTTTTACCACCTTCAAATTTACCATCTACAAGATCTTTATTTACAACATAGATTGCATTGTCAACACGTTTCATAGCACTGGTAAGCACATTATCAGGAGCCATATAATTCTGATCACGGTCAACACCGATTACCCATTTGTCGGATTCCTTAGCAGCTTCAATAACACCATCGCCTAAACCACCAGCACATGCAAAAATAATGTCAACGTCCTGTACAAACATTCCATCAGCAACACTCTTACCTTTTGCAACATCCGTGAAGGACTCAGCATATTGAATTACTACCTCAACCTCAGGATTAGCATAAGCTACACCTGCGCGATAGCCACATTCAAATTGCCATAAAGGAGGAATTGACATACCACCAAGAAAACCGACCTTATTTGTTTTTGTCATTTTACCTGCGATATATCCTACTAGAAAGCCTGCATCCTCTGTTTTAAAAGTAACCCCCAATAGATTGCTTGGTGTATTCTCCCAATTTCCCGCATCAACAATTGCAAATTTTTGATCTGGATTGGTGTTAGCAGCTTCCAATATGGCGTCACTCATCATATAGCCTACACCCCAAATAAGGTCATTCTTTTCATCATACATTGCATTTAAATTTGGAATATAATCTGCATTTTGTGTAGATTCTTTATAAGATATTTTTATATCATAATCTTTTTCTGAACACTTCATACCTTCCCAGGAAGACTGATTAAAGGATTGGTCATTAATACCGGAAACATCAGTTACCAACGAAACTTTTACCTCTTTTTTTTCGTCTTTTATCTCTTTTTCCTCTTTTACCTCTTTTTCTTCACTTGTAGCAGAATCAGAGGAAGAATCTGAGGAAGAATCTGAAGTAGGTTGGGAAGTAGGAGTTTTATTTGTACAGCCAGCAAAAAGAGAAAAACATAATACAACTACCAATGAAATGCTGAATAATCTTTTCATAATACCCTTCTCCTTATTGATATAATATTTTATTATAACTTTTCATTGAAAAATTTTACAACTGCATCTACTGCACGTGGCAATTTAAACTTAACTAATTTCTACTCTCTGTCCGGACAAACTGCTGTGGTTTTTCTTACAATAAGTTTCGGAATAATTTCAACCTTGCTATTACTTGCAATCTTATTATTCATCATTTTTAGCAATGTATTGAAAATACTTTTTGCGACCTTATCCTTATTTTGGTTTACAGTGGTAAGGGGAGGAATACTGTACGAAGATATTTCAATATCATCATAACCTACTACAGAAACATCCTGTGGAACAGACAGACCACACTCATTAGCCGCTTTTAAAGCACCTATTGCCATTAAATCATTGAATGCAAAAATGGCTGTTGGCTTATTATCCATATTGAAGAGCTTCATTCCTGCCACATATCCGGAAGGCATGAGAAAATCACCTTCTACAATATAATCCTCGTTAATATTTAATCTGTTTTCTTTCATTGCCAAAATATAACCGTTTTTTCGTTTTAAACTTGTAATTTGATCATTGGATCCACCTGTGATACAAGCGATTCGTTTATGACCAAGCTCTATTAAATGCTCAACTGCTAATTGTGCACCTTTTTCTTCATTAACCAATACAGTGTCACAATTAAGTGCATTGTCTATTTCTTTATCAACTACTACAAACGGTATCTTGCTGGAAAGAAGCATATCTGTTGAATCTGCATAGTTACTACAAGTAATAAAAACTATTCCATCTACTTGTTTTTGAGCCAGCACATTAATGTAGAATTTTTCTTTCTCCGCTAAATTTTCAGTATTACAAATAATAACACTATAATTTTTTTTGGAAGCAATCTGTTCAATTTTCCAGGTTAATTCAGTAAAATATGGATTCCTTGTGTTTGGGACTACCACCCCAATGGTATTACTTTTACCCATTCTTAGGGATCTTGCTATAGCATTGGGATGATAATCCAGTTCTTTAATACTGTTTAGAATTCTTTCCCTTACCTCATCTGATACAAATCTTGTATTATTTATAACATGAGATACTGTGGCAGAAGATACTCCGGCATTTGCAGAAACATCCTTAATTGTTGCCATTCCTCTTCTCCTTGGCAGATAATATTATTATTTAAACAAACAAAAGCTACTGTCTGTTTAGTAATTCTTTGAATTTATCAAGTTCCTCTTCAGGTATATTTATTAACTTTTGCTTCTGGGCAATTGAACCACTGTTTACATCATCAGCAAACTCCTGAATACCTTCACAAGTAAGCTCAAATAAATTTTTGTAGCGTAGACTATGGCGGGGATAATGATTATTATGTAAGCCTAATAAATCCTGTGAAAATAAATATTCCCCATCACATTTATGACCACTGCCCATTGAAATAACAATAATATCCAATCGTTTTGATATCTCTTCTGCAACTTTGTAAGGTACGCACTCTAATTCAATAGCAATACAGCCTGCTTTTTGCATTGCAAGAGCATCCTGATATACTTGATAAGCAGCATCCGCTGTTTTTCCAACTGCATGAAATCCACCCAGCCAGGATGCAAACCAAGGTATCATTCCTGCATGTCCAACAATTGGAATCTTTTGATCTGCGCAAGCTCTGATTCTATCCAATGACATTCCGGAATAGTAGATTGCATCTGCACCATTGTTTAAAGTAGCCATACATGCCTTTATGGCTTCTTCATCGCTGATATTTCCTAATCCATGAGGTATGGAAGCATAAATAAAGCAATCTGGAGCCCCCTTTCGTACACCTTCTAATACCGTTAATAAATCAGACATATTCTCTGTTGTTTTTGTAAAATCACCAACAATATATTGACGTATAAATTCTCCTGATGTTACAAACATATCTATTCCGGCTTTTTCACATGCACAGGCAGTATAATAATCATGTGCCGTAGTACAAGTAATCTGTCTTTTTCCTTTTAAATCAAACAATTCTTTTATTGTTAGTTTACTCATTATTTATTCCTTCTTAATTATATATTTTACTTTATTAAACAGTAAAACCAGCAATAAAGCCTTCGTGTATAGCTTGTCTGATTCTGCGGGCGTCTGTAGCATCACCAACTATATAGGTTTCAGCAATAATATTTGAAATCGGATTTGAAACCTCTCTCTTAGGCGTGTATCCCAATGCAAGAATCAAAGTATCAATTTCCATCTTTTTCTCTAATCCTTCGGAATCAATTACAACTACACTATCATCAAAAATTTCTTTAATGGCTGTTTTGGTGCAAATCTCTAATTTGCCTTCAGCAACTAATTTCTTGAACAATTTTTCTACTGCTGCCCAACTGATAACATCTAAGTCCTTACCAAAAGTTTCTTCTTTTTCAACAAGGATTACTTTCTTGCCTTCCTCAGTCAACTGCAAAACGATATCAATTCCTACACAACCACCACCGGCAACTACGATCTTGTCACCGACTTTGGACTTATGCATCAATACATCTTCACCGATGACTACGCTTTTACTGTTAATACCTGGTATTGGTGGAATCGTAGGTCTTGCTCCAGTTGCTATAATCAGCGCATCCGGGTTCATATCTTTAATAAGTTCACTGTCTACATCAACACCTGTATGAACACGGATATTATTCTTCTTCATCTGATTTCTGAAATAAGCAAGCAAACGTCTAATTTCTTCTTTATGCTCTGGTTCTGACGCTACAATCAAACTTCCGCCTATTTCATTTGATTTTTCATATAATTCTACTTCATGTCCACGTAGAGCAGCCACTCTCGCGGCTTCCATACCACCAGGACCACCACCGACAATCATTACCTTTTTTTTCACCATTGTAGGACGAATCTCATATTCCTTTTCACGTCCCATTTGAAAGTTAACGCTGCAACGAGCCTGATGCTGCTTAAATGTATCTCCAAATTCAAGGTTGCAGCGAATGCAAGGTCTTATTTCTTCCAGTTTATCAGCTTTAACTTTATTAGGTAAATCCGGGTCTGCAAAGAGTGCACGTCCAAAACAAACTAAATCTGTCATTCCTTTTTCTACGAACTCATTTGCTTCCTCTGGGTAACAGATACCACCTGCAACAAGAATGGGAACCTTTACTTCCTTTTTAATCCGTGCCGCTTCTTCAATGTTGCTGTTCCTTTTTAAATAACAAGGCGGTGATTGCTTCCAATGACTTTCATAAGTGCCTCCTGAAACGCTGATATAATCTACACCAATCTCTTCCAGTTTCTTAGCAAAAATACTCATATCATCAATAGTGGGTTCACCCTCGATTGCATAACTTGCACTGATACGTGCACCTACAATAAAATTAGGATTTGTAGCTTCTCTGACTGCTTTAACTACTTCAAGGGGATAAAGCATTCTTGCATCCCAGCTGCCGCCATATTTGTCTGTACGATTATTGACCTTAGCTGATAAAAAGGTAGCTAAGATATAGCCATGGGCACAATGAACCTCAATACCGTCAAATCCGGCATTTTGAGCTAAAACTGCGGCATTCGCAAACTCTTGTTTGATTACATCCAATTCTTCCAAACTGGCAGCACGTGGTGTGGGTGCAAACTTTGTACCCATCCAAAATGGAATATCTGATACGGATACTGGCTGAACTCCACCATTTGCTTCAGGTAATGCTTGTCTTCCACAATGTAATACCTGCATAACAGCAAGCACACCATGTAGTTTTACCTCATTTGCTATGTTAGCCAATCCTTGAAGATTATTATTTTTTGCAATAAGACCACCAATTCCTTTGGAACCTGGTGTATTAACAGCTACACCTTCAACAACCATCATTCCCACACCGCCTTCAGCAATGTCACGATAACGGTCAATCATATTTCTAGTTACATAACCATCTGGTGTAGCTTCCCCCAAAATCATCGGGGGCAATACAAATCTATTTTTCACTGTTTTATTACCGATTTTAATTGGTTCAAATAAAGCATTGAGTTTTGGCATTCATATCTCCTTTTCTTTAATACCCTATGGTATCACAACAAGTTTATGGGCGCTGCTATCAGATGCATGTGTGTTTAAAACCTCCTGCCACTCTTCCAGCTTAAATTTATGGGTAATTAAACCGTCAGTGCGAATACGGCCGCTGCGAAGCATAGCCAAAGCTCCGGCAAAAGAATTAACCTGTGCAAAAGAACCTTTGATTGTCAATTCTCTTTCGAATACATCATAAGCATCCAACTTAATTGGTGAATTCTGTTTTCCTACACCATAAAACATCACGGTACCACCTTTTTTAACTAAACCGGTACATAATTCCTGAATGGAAGGTGCTCCTGTTGCGTCAATAACAATATCATATCCATTAGGGCGGTGTTTTTTCAGTATCTCTGCTGTTTTCTTACTATCGCTGCGATCGATTAAAAGCGTATCATTAACTCCATATTCTTTTAATAACTTTAATTTAAATTCCTTTGAAGCTGCAACCGTTACATTGCCTGCACCACCGTGAATCAATAGTTGAGCAAACATAGCACTTGTCGGTCCTGCACCGATAAGTAGAATGTCAGATCCTACTTTGGGCTGCAAAACATCCATTCCATGTACTGTACAAGCAAGTGGTTCTGTAAATACGACTAATTCCGGATCAATGCCTTCTGCATCATAAACCAGTTTTTTAGGAACAACCATATACTCTGCATAAGCACCATCGCCATTGCAGCCAAGACATGTCAGCTGTTCACAGAATAATGGCTTTCCATTCTTACAACTCTCACATTCTCCACATGCAAAATTACCATTCATAGTAACTTGCTGACCAACATGAAAATGGGTATATTCATCATTTACGCCTTCACCTAATTTGTCAATAATTCCAACCATTTCATGACCAGGAATTAGAGGATACTTTCCAATAAAAGTACCATTATGCAAGTGTATGTCAGTTCCGCATACACCAGTCATTAAAACTTTAATTCTAACCTCTCCTGCTTTTGGCTCAGGAGTAGGTATTTCTTTAACAGAAAATTGTTTTGGTGCATCATATACTAACGCTTTCATATTTCCTCCATATTTTTAACGTTCTTTATAATAACCGTTTAATACTTCACTTGTCATTTTACGTTTAATAAACCTTCCATCTGTAGGTTTTCCTAATAATTCTCCTTTATCGATTACAACCTTACCATCAAGTAAAACTGTTACAGGCCAGCCTTTGACATCCATACCAACAAAAATACTGTAATCCGATGGCTGATGTAAATCCTTTAACTCAACGGTTTTTTCTATATTAGGATCCCAAAGTACAAGATCAGCATCACTGCCGACTTGAATTGTACCCTTTTGTGGATATAATCCCAATACCTTTGCAGGGTTCGTAGAAAATATCTCTACAAATCTTTCCAAAGATATCTTGCCTTTACTATAACCTTCAGAAAATGCTACAATACCACGGGTTTCGATACCATTTAATCCACCACATGCAGTTTCAACTGTATTTCCCTGAATCTTTGTTTCATAGGGTGTCGTGTATTCATCCGTTGATACCATTGTTAATGTTCCATCTGCAAGACCATTCCACAATGCAGCCCGGTCTTCAGCATCCTTCATTGCAGGATAAGTATGGAAGCGTATTCCATTGGGTTTATGATAATCCTCATTACAGAACATTAAATAATTGTGTAATACTTCTCCATACACTGCCTGTCCTTCTTGCTGTGCTCTTTTTATCTCCCTAATTCCACTACGGCCCGTTACGTGTGCAAAAAATGTAGCAGAGCCGGCTTCCTTAGCAAGTTGAATCACTTTATTAAATGCAATACCTTCTGACAGACTTGAATGAACTAAATTTAAATTGTATGCCTGATTTCTGCCTTCCTTTGCAAGCCTATTTTCCATATAGCGAACCAACTCATCATCTTCGGCATGAACCATAAGTATACCTTTGTTTTCTGCCAGAACCTTCATTATTGATAACATAGAACCGGTCTCAATTCTAACACCTGTCTGCTTTGAAGTTACATCTGTTGTGAAAACTTTAAAGGAAGTTGTTCCTTCCTCAATTGCCTGTTTTATACTTTCAATTGTTTCTTCCGATGGAGTTCCAGTTAAAACCGGATGGAAAATATAATGAGTGAAACTGTGGTTTTTAAAAACCTCTTTTCGAGAATCAACAGCCTTTGCAACATTGTATATTACTTCTTTCGAATGTACATCCATAAAGGCAAATGAGGTGACACAAGTAGTACCGCCGAATAATGCAGCTCTTGTGGTACCTTCTGAATCAGCGAGCCACTCTTCTTTTCCTTTTGTCCAGCCTGTATGCATAGGTTCCCATACGTGGGCATGTGCTTCTATTCCACCAGGAATAAGAATCTTGCCGCTTCCATCTATTATCTTCTCGGCTTCTAATACATCTTCACCGATATATATAATTTTCCCATTCTGGATGCCCACATTAACTTTCTGTGGGCATCCGGGTAATACTACTAAAGAATTTTTAATTATAAGATCCAGCATATTTTGCTCCTATTCATTCTTTCCAATCGTATCTGTCGAACCAAACATTTACATAAGTAATATTTTTACCGTTGGCATTTGCATGATAACTTCCACGTAAGCGATAAGCTTTTCCATTCTTATCAGTTTGCTTAGCTTCCCATTCGATGCAAGCCAAATTGCTGTCACCAAAAACTCTGTTTATTGAAATATCAAGTCCTGGATATTGTTCAAAATTCTTTGTAAAGAAGGCTCTTAAATCGTCCTCTCCATATAAGTCAAAATCAGGACCATGAAATTCTCCATTTTTATCCCATATTTTTAAAATGGCCTCTACATCACATTTAGCTTCTGCTACCCAATATTTTCTACATAATTGATCTGCTGTATAAATCATTTTCTTTACCTCTCTTTGATAAAATATTTTTAAAGTTAATCTGCCATGCCTAATTGGAAGAAATCAAGACCTCCAACAAAAATTACATTTCCGTATGGACTTGTCTCACCTGTTTGTACAACAAGCTTTGCTTTCGGCAGGAATTCTTCTTCCCACTGAAGATTACCCATTGTCTCAAATTTTTCGGAAAACATTTCTTTAACATAATCGAATTTTTTCTTATTGGTTTTTTCCATTTCTGTTGCTACAATTACTCTGTCATATGTTAAGCTTTCCTTCATCAGAGGCAAAATATCTTCAAGAACGGGTTTGCCTTCACAAATAGATAAATCTAAAGTTTCAACTCCTTTGGGAACTGGTAATCCAGCATCTGCAATAATAATTACTTCACCCCAACGAAGTCCTGTGATTACTGAAGATAATTTTACATTTAAAATCTTATTAGTTTTATGCATATCAGTCACCTCCCTTCTAAAAAAGTTATGATATAAACGTTTACGTAAACGATTAACCTAAATTTAAGATATCACATATTTCGTAATATTTCAATACATTTTTGTTTATTTTTCTATTTTCGGTATTCTGCTCAAAGATGATATGAGAAATTTGTATAAATTTAATTTATTATTGCCATACTTTCTGTAAATACTAAACAATCACGAATTATAAATTAGCTTTTTAATAGTAATTGACTTTTTAATAACCAAATAGATTACAGAAATTTGAAATGGAAACATCAATAAAGTCTTCATTATTCGAGGCAATAAGAGTACTAAAAAAGCTTTTCCTGTAATTATGTATAACCATAGTGTGTCTAATCCTAAATTTAAAACTATGGATATAGTAAGAACCATTGTAACAATACTTAGTTTAGTAACATTTCTTTTATATAAAAATAACCCATAGGTTAAGCCTGCTAAAAATGCTGTCACTGTAAAGCCTAAAAAATATGGTCCCACAGGGAATAATAATGCTCCAATAATGTCGGCAATAGCTGCTGCTAAAGATGAATATAAAGGACCATACATATGAGCAATAATAACAATTGGTATGAATGCAAAACTAATTTTTACAATTGGTGTAGTTATCGCCAAAAATCTTGACATGATAATTTCAACCGAAATTAACATTGCGACAGATGTAATGGTTTTAATATTTGTTTTATTCATTAACTTTCCTCCCTTGAATAATTCCAAATTAATAATCCTATTAACATGCCACCAATGATATTACCCAAAGTAACTGGAATTAGATTTCTTACAAAAAAGCTTTCCCATGACAAAGTAGAAATATTAATGCCTTCAGCCATGGCTTTTTCCACAATAGATTGATCCTTTATACAAAACAATGCAGCTGGTACATAAAACATATTTGCAATGCAATGCTCAAATCCGGAAATTATAAATAATGATACAGGAATATAAGCTCCATAAATTCGCCCCACTGTGTCTTTAGCACTCATGCTTAAGAGTACACCTGTACATACTAATATATTTCCCAAAACCCCCATTACGAATAATTGTAAAAATTGATTCTGGCATTTATCAATCGAAATATTCAGCAAATATATTCCAAATAATTCTTTTTGGTATATATTTAAATAATAGGTTATAAATCCAACAAAAAATGCTCCGGCAAAATTGCCTATATAAACAAGGAGCCAATTTCTTAATAGCATTTTCAATTTAATTTTTCTTTGTATTAGTGAAACTGCCATCATACAATTGCCGGTAAATAGCTGGGATTCCAATAACATAATTATTCCCAGTCCAAAAGGGAATATCAGACCGTTTACCAAACGTCTGATTGAATAATTTTCTATGGTGAAAGATGCCAAACTGGCACTTAAACCTGCCAGTCCGATAATAAGACCTGCTACCATTGCCATAAATAATATATTTATGGCAGACTTTTTGCACTTTTTTACAGATGCCATGTTGTAATTTTCAATAACTTCTTTCATTGAAAATAGCTGCATCTACATACCTCCCTGTCTCATTGCGGCATTAATGGTATGGCCTGCCAATATACTTGTAGTAACGGAGCCTACACCTCCGGGGACAGGAGTTATTGCCTTTACAATCTTTGAAACATTAGGATAAGAAACATCACCACATAAATTTCCTTCCTGATCCATATTGATTCCAACATCAATTACTACCTGCCCAGCAGATACATATTGTTCATTTACCATATTGGCGCTTCCTACTGCCACAATCAAGATATCTGCATTTGAGCAAACCTTTGGCAAATCTTTGGTTTTACTATGGCAAATAGTAACCGTAGCATTTTGTTTTAAAAGCATCATAGATAAAGGTTTCCCAACTACAAGGCTTCTTCCTACGATAACAACATTCTTTCCGGCAACATTGACACCATAATATTTCAACAATTCAACACAAGCTTCTGCTGTACAAGGTGGAAAGCCATCATTGCTATCAGTAAATACTCCTGCTAAGGAGCCCTTTGTAATGCCATCCACATCTTTATCCATTAAAAGCATGTCACATATTTTATTTTCGTCTAAATGTTTTGGCAAAGGTCGA
>ENA-UOOI01000214-UOOI01000214.1-fermentation-metagenome-genome-assembly--contig:-NODE-214-length-74042-cov-7.475043_pt1 | contig 74042 bp, 64 predicted proteins | sample MGYA00245779_ERZ724027 | MGnify/ENA primary metagenome ERZ724027 (study PRJEB28704, sample SAMN03018318) | fermentation metagenome | biome: anthropogenic terrestrial biome; feature: soil; material...
CATGCCTGTAGACAAAACATGCCTGTAGACAAAACATGCCTGTAGACAAAACATGCCTGTAGACAAAACATGTCTGTAGACAAAACATGCCTACAGGTAAAACTTGCCTGTAGACAAAACTTTCCTGCAGGTAAAACTTGCCTGTAGATAAAACTTCCTGTAGACAAAACTTCCCATAGATAAAACTTGCTCATAGGCAAATGGGAATATCCCCTTTGGCTATAAAAAATTCTCTGACAACTATTAAGCTCTGAATCTAGAATTAGGAAAGGTTCCCACGAAACCCAGCCTATACTGGTTTTAGGGCTATTTTTTTATGACATTTTGATTTTACCCATTAATTAACAGACATTATATTTAATAATTTGTTAGAATTCAGCCTATGGCATCCTATTTCCCTTTTGAGCAGACCGTTCAACCTAACCTTTGTTATCTTTATAGCCCGATAACTTCCATAGTTCCCCTGCTACTTATTCGTTCAACCTAACCTTTGTTATCTTTCTAGTGGGCACAGGTAAAGAAAGCTAGATTTGTGCAGCTTGTGAAGCAAAGCAATCGGAACCCACCAAGGTAAGGTAAGTAAAGGGGAAGATGGGATGACATAGGCTGAACTATAATAATAATTTATTAATTAGCTGATTATTTCGCACTAGGGATACTGCCTACAAATATTTTGATACTATCAATTCACATGAATAATACCAGTAATATTTTTGTTGATACCGGGCGCAGCACTTTATTCCATTATCCTCTTAATGATTACCCACAAAAGATGATTACCCACAAAAGATGATTACCCACAAAAGATGATTACTCACAAAAGATGATTACCCACAAAAGCTTGCTATATCAGTCAAGGGCACAACCACGAAGTGGTGCAAAGCATCCTTGATAGGTGTAGTAAAATTCCATAAAATTTTTTTATAAGAGGAAGGTGAATTCATTGTGTGTACAGATGAGCTCAACTGTGTATCAGTGGAACCCTGTGCATGAAATAATCAATTAGTAATTGTATAAAATGTACATGGGATGATTAAAATAATTAGCAACTGTACAATGTGCACACTAAGTGACTCCGATAATTATTTATTTTAACAATTTTGCATTATTATATTGACGAAACTTTATTATAATGGTAAGATACAGGTATGAAACAAAGTTACATAATGAATTTTATATTATGAAACTTATATACATATGTATCTTTGTTTAATACGCGTTAATACATAGCGAAATTAAGGAGGAGGATTTAAAAATGAAAAAAATGTTATCACTATTTTTGGCACTTGCTATGATAGTAGGGTTACTTACAGCATGTGGTCAAAAGAAAACCCCTGCTACCACGGATACTTCCAATGTAGAAAATGAGGGTTCAGAAACAAAGCAGCCAGAAACAAAACAGCCTGAAAAGGAAGATCCAGTTAAAATCAAAATTTACTACTCAGACAATGCTACATTACCATTTAAAGAGGACTGGTTAACTGTAACAGAAGCAGAAAAGATGTTTAATGTTGATTTCCAATTTGAAGTTATTCCAATTGCTGATTATCAAACGAAAGTTTCCTTAGCACTGAATACTGGAAACAATGCTCCTGACGTTATTCTTTATCAGTCAACAGTAGGTGAGAATGCTTCCCTTGCTCTTAATGGTGCAATAGTTCCTATTAGTGATTACTCAGATTTTACTCCAAACTTTAATGCTCGTGTAGAAGAATTTGGATTAAAAGAACAAGTTGATTCGAAAAATTTAGCAGATGGTAAACGCTATTATATGCCAGGACTTTTTGATAAACCTTTCTATGATGGCGGTCTAATTTTAAGAGAAGATTTCTTGGAAGCAGAAGGATTACAAGCACCTAAAACTTTCGATGATTTATACAATATATTAAAAGCTTATAAAGCAAAGAATCCGGATTCTTATCCACTTACTATTTTAGCTGGTCCACGTGTATTATACAGAATGACAATGCCTTCCTTTGGTATAAGTGTAGGTAAAAATGGTTCATCAGGTACTAATACATTAAGCTGGGATTATGACAAGAAAGAATACTTCCCAGGGGCAATTAGTGATGGATACAAAGAATATGTTAGTTACCTTGCAAAATTATATGCAGAAGGTTTATTAGATCCTGAGATGGCAGACCCAATTGATGGTGATAAGTGGTCTCAGAAGATGGCTACTGGAAAATCCATGGCTACCTACGCTTATTATGACCAAATCGGCGGTGTTACAGGTACATCAGAAATTGATGGATTCAAACTACAAATGTATCCACCATTAGAAGGCCCCGCTGGTGCTCATCATCAAGAAAAGAGCAGTATTGGTTCCGGTATCATGTTCCCAGCTGCAACAGCAAAAAGAGATGATTTTGAACGTGTAGTACGTACCATTGATAAGGTATTCTTCTCAGAAGAAGGTGCTAAATTATGGTGCTTAGGTGTTGAGGGTGTTACTTATACAATGGAAAATGGAAAAATTAAATATGCAGATGAATTGGTTAACTCACCAGAAGGTATTTACAAAACACTTCAAACGAAATACGGATGTGGTTCTGATGTTACACAATTGGTTTGGGTAAATGAACGTGAAATGACAAAATATGATGAAAACTACGCACGTATTAACCAAGAAGTGAATGCAATGGGTGATGTAATTCGCTCACTTCCACCTGTACCAGCATTTGACGATATACAGGCAGAAGATGCAGCAGTGTTACAAACACCTCTATCTGATGCTTTTGAAGTTTGGGTAGATGCATTTATTACAGGTAAGAAGAGTGTCGAAAAAGACTGGGATGCTTATGTAAACGAAATGAAGACACTAAGGATTGATGAGTTCTGCAAGATTTATAATGATAATCTAAAGAAGTAATCTTTCATGATGGAGGCTGCCCTTTTAATACAAATGAAGGGTAGCCTCTTATAGAAATAGGAGGTTGACTATGGATTTACGCAAAAAACAGAATGAAGACGTAAACGTAATAAAGCGAAGAAGCCCTTTGCAAAAACATTTAAGACGTTATTGGCAGCTCTATGCAATGATGATTTTACCAATTATATATTTTATTGTATTTAAGTATCTTCCTATGTTTGGTAATGTCCTTGCATTCCGTCGATATAGACCTGGAATGGGACCATTTGGGACAGAATGGGTTGGATTTAAATATTTTAAGATGTTTCTAAAGGACCCGGCATTCTGGAGAGCATTTAGAAATACCCTTACCATATCACTTATGAATTTAATTATTAACTTTCCAATACCAATCATTTTTGCTATATTGCTAAACGAAGTACGTAGATTACGCTTCAAGAAATTGGTGCAGACCGTTTCCTATATGCCAAGATTCATATCAACCGTAGTAGTAATCGCAATATTAGGAGAATTACTATCACCAAGTACAGGACTGTTAAACATATTTTTACAGAATGTATTTGGTATGGAACCAATTTATTTTATGAATGAACCAGAGTATTTCAGATGGCTGTATGTTCTTACGGATACGTGGCAATTTACTGGCTGGACAGCTATTATTTATTTGGCTGCCATAACTGGCATAAACTCTGATTTATTTGAAGCTGCACAGATTGATGGAGCCAACCGTTTTCAGCAAATCATTAATGTAACAATACCTTCCATCTTACCAACCATTATGGTTATGCTTATATTAAATGTTGGACATATGCTAAGTCTTGGTTTTGAAAAGGTTCTCTTAATGTATACTCCATCCAACTCACAGGTTAGTGATATTATAGATACCTTAGTTTATCGAACAGGACTTGCAAATCAGAACTATTCCTATGCAACAGCAATCGGTTTATTTAGCGGAATTATTGGTGTAATCCTTGTAACTTCATCCAATTCCCTCAGCAAAAAATTAACCGGTGATGGAATCTATTAGGAGGTGGACTATGAAAAGATATCGTACAAAGGGCAACTTAATATTTGATGGCATAGTTTACCTTATAATGATTTTGGTATTATTAACGTGTTTAGTTCCATTTATCTATATGTTTGCATTATCTCTTTCCGATCCGAAAGCAATTGTCAATAATCAAGTTTCACTTTTTCCGGTAGGATTTAATTTCGAAGCATATAAGCAAATATTTACATACCCTAACTTTTTTAAAGCTTATGGAAATACCATATTTTATACAATAGTTGGTACAATAATTTCCTTAGCCATGACAACATTATTTGCCTATCCCCTTTCCAAAGGGTTTTTAAAAGGTCATAAATTTGTAATGAAATTAGTTGTATTTTCCATGTTCTTTTCAGGTGGTCTGATTCCAAATTACTTAATGATATCGAATTTACACTTAACAGGAACAAGATGGGCAATGTTACTTCCATTTGCAATCAATCAATTTAATTTGATTATATTAATAAATTTCTTTAAATCACTTCCGGTGGAGATTGAAGAAGCAGCATTTATCGATGGTTTAAGCTATTTTGGCGTGTTAACTAAGATTGTAGTACCATTATCAAAAGCGGCTCTTGCAACGGTTGGATTGTATACCGCTGTATTTTTCTGGAATGACTGGTTTAATGGTTTAATCTACTTAGATACAAGTCAATTTCCAGTAATGTTATTCTTAAGAAACATAGTAAATGGAACCACCATGGTTGGAGACGCAGCTGGTTCTGCAGATAAAGCAACCATAGGAATTTCAATAAAATCTGCAGTAATCATTACATCAACGTTACCAATTATTATTCTATATCCATTTTTACAGAAATATTTTGTAAAAGGACTTACGGTAGGCTCCGTAAAAGGCTGATGAGACAGAGAGGTAAAACATATGGTAGAATTAAATTCAATTGAAACAGAGCAGAAGAATGAGAGGACAAAAAATATTGATATTCTTTCCACATTAGAAGTCTTGCAGCTAATGAATGATGAGGATAAGAAAGTTGCTTATGCAGTAGAGAAGGAATTAGAACATATTGCTGAAGCAGTAGAAATCATCTATGAAAAGATGGTTCAGGGGGGACGCCTTATTTACACCGGTTGTGGAACTTCTGGACGATTAGGCATATTAGATGCTGTAGAATGCCCACCAACCTTTGGAACAGATCCTGAATTAGTCAAGGCACTGATAGCAGGTGGGATGACGGCTTTTGTTAAGGCAGTAGAAGGAGCAGAAGATAATCAAGAATTAGGGGCAAAGGATTTACAAGATATCAGCTTTACCAATCGTGATGTACTAGTTGGAATTGCAGCAAGCGGAAGAACGCCTTACGTAATTGGAGCTGTTAATTATGCTAAGAGTATCGGTGCAAAGACAATTAGTGTATCCTGCAGTCCAAATTCCGAATTGAATTCTATTGTAGATGTGGCTATAACCCCGCAACCTGGACCAGAGGTAATTACCGGCTCCACACGATTAAAGAGTGGAACGGCTCAGAAGATGGTACTCAATATGTTAAGTACCTCCGTTATGATAAAACTTGGTAAAGTATATGGCAATTTAATGGTTGATGTAAAGGCAACCAATGAGAAACTTATAGAGAGAACCGTTTCCATTGTTCGCAGTACCACTAGAGTCAGTGATGCCAAAGCAAGAGAAGTTTTAGCATTATGTGGATATTCTGCGAAAACGGCAATTGTTATGATAAAATGCAATTTAAATGCGGAAGAAGCTGAAAAAGCTCTCATCAATGCAAATGGGCATATAGCAAGAGTTATTAGTGAAAAAGAGGGATTAAAATAGATGTGTTTTAAGTGCTCCAATTAAAAAAGCCTTTGATTATTTTTTGTAAAGGCTTTTTTATATAGCTTTATTGAAGTTGCTGCAAAACTGTCATTCTGAGCCCAAGGGGCGAAGAATCCCATTTTAATGTGAGATTCTTCGAACTAAAGTTCTCAGAATGACAGTTCAATGTGGGATTCTTCGAACTAAAGTTCTCAGAATGACAGTTTAATGTGAGGCTTTTCGAACTAAAATTTTCAGAATGACATTTTTTATTTTGCAACAGCCCCTTTATTCATATTTAAACTCTATGGCTGCGGCAAATTTCAGAACTTTTCTCCAGATATTTTTCTACTTTTGAATAATTTTTATTTGCTAAGCTTGTAAAGAGTAAATCTACTATTGTTAATTGGGCAATACGGCTGCTCATAGCACCGCTTCGATGATTGATTTCTGGTGCCGATAAGTAGATAGCATAATCAGCACTTGCCATTAACGGACTTTTTGTATATTTTGTAATTGCTATGGTTGGACAATTTGCTTTTTGCGTCAAGGATAGTATTTCAAGCATTTCCTTTGTGGCTCCGGAATATGAGAAAATGATTGCAACATCTTTTGGACCTGCATTGGCACCATAGGCTAATTGCGTATGCAAATCGTAGCTAAATGTAGTATTTTTGTTAATACGCATTAATTTTTTAAAAAGGTCGTCTGCAACCTGAGCAGATGCACCAACGCCAAATATACGTATAGTGTTTGCTTTCGCTATGATATCTACTATCTTAGTAAATGTTTCAGGGTCAATTAGTTTAATGGTATCATCAACTGCTTGTATTGCGGCATTTTTAATTGTATTACACATTTCTTCCAGTGTGCTATCTTTCCTGATATCGGAGAAATCTAGTGTATCTGGAGTATCGGTTGTGGAGTTGTTTAATTCAATAAAGAGACTTTTCTTTAAGTCTTTTAACCCATCATATCCAATTGCTTTACAAAAGCGAATCCAAGTTACTTGGCTGACTCCCGATTCTTCAGCTAAACGGGCGATGGGTATTGAGAATATATTTTCAATATTATTTAAGAAATAAGTTGCAACTTTTTTCTCAGAATTATTAAGGGAATCCATAATACTGTGTGTTTTGATTTCAATATTTGTCATTTGATATGATACCTGCTTTCTATTGTTAGATTTACTATAGCAACACCATGTTTGAAACATACTGATAATATATTGGGCTGTTGCAAAATAGCTTAAACATCCTATCTACAGTGGATATCCGACCATTTTGCAAAAGCAACATATATAATGAAATATAATTACATAATATAATGAATATTATGTAACTATTTAACTATAAAAATGAGGAGTTGTCAATAACATATGCTTTTAAAAGGAATCGATAATATAAAACAATTTGATAGTTGCTTAAAAAACAAACGATTAGGCCTTATTACTTCTATTTCCGGAGTAGACAACAATCTGAACTCTACCATCGAAGTGCTTCATGAGCATTACCATTTGACTGCATTATTTGCACCGGAACATGGTGTTCGGGGAGATAAAGATGCAGGGCAGACAGTGGATACCTATATTGATGAGGCAACCGGAATTACAGTTTATAGCTTATATCGAGAAGATTCCAAGCATTTTACAAAAGAAATGCTTGAGAAGGTAGATGCGGTTGTATATGATATACAGGACCTGGGGGTACGGTATTACACCTTTATCTCTACCATGATATATGCAATGGAGGACTGTGCTGCATTTGGAAAAGAATTTATCCTATTGGACAGACCAAACCCACTTGGGGGAATAGTTGTAGAAGGTAATGTTTTAAATAGTGAATACAAGAGTTTTGTAGGAGCTTATCCGGTAGCTACTCGTTATGGATTGACACCAGGGGAGTTAGCCCTTATGGTAAAAGACAAAGAACATATTCCATGTGATTTAACCATTATACCTTGCGATGGCTGGAAACGAAATCAACTTTTCCCTGAAACAGGGCAGATTTTCATAATGCCAAGTCTTGGCATACCCCGCTTTGAAACGGTACTCCTTTATCCTGGAACTTGCCTGATTGAGGGAACGAATCTTTCGGAAGGCAGGGGAACTTCATGTCCATTTGAAATCATTGGTGCTCCTTTTATAGAATCAGCACGTTTGGTTTCTTATTTAAAGGAGAAGAAGCTACCTGGGGCTGCATTTACACCGGCATATTTTACACCAACCAGTTCCAAGCATAGAAATGAGTTTTGTCAGGGAGTACATATACATATAACCGATTATAAAACTTATGAAAGTTATAGGACTGGATTAGTAATCTTAGAAGCAATACGGGACTTGTATCCAAAGGAGTTTTCCTTTTTACCGCCTGTTAAGTCAAATGGCAGACCATTTATTAGTTTGTTATCGGGAAATAATGCTTTTGAACAATCGGATTGGACCAGCAAAGCCATCTTAGAAGCAAATGAAGCAGAGCTTGAAGTATTTAAAAAAGAGAAGAAAGAATACCATCTATATGAATAAAAAGTGATGCAGGTTCAATTGTTGGCAGGAACTAATGCATTACTTGCCGATAATCTATATGAATAAAAAGTGATGCAGGTTCAATTGTTGGCAGGAACTAATGCATTACTTGCCGATAATCTATATGAATAAAAAGTAGTGTAGGTTCTGCATTTATTCGTTAACATAAAACCCTATCATTATTAAAAGGCGATAAAGCGCCGGAATCGAGGTTAATATGAATTTATCAGCAAAAGAAAAGATAGGACAACGTATCGTTGTCGGCTTTCCGGGAACTGAGGTTGATACTGAGTTAGAGGAATTGATACAGCAATATAAAATTGGTAACTTTATATTGTTTAAACATAATATTGTAAGTGCAGCTCAAATAAAGGAGCTGTGTAATAAGTTACAACGTTTGGTTCTTGAAAGCACCGGATACCCTGCATTTATTACCATTGATCAAGAGGGCGGAATGGTAACCAGACTGGAAGAGGATTGCGTTAATATTCCTGGTGCCATGGCAATTGCAGCGACTAATAACGTTATGAATGCATACGAAGCAGGTAAAATTACAGGGGAGCAGTTAAAGACACTTGGTGTAAACTTCAACTTAGCCCCCGATGCAGATATTAACTCCAATATGGATAATCCGGTTATTGGTGTACGAAGCTATGGTGATAATCCAAATAAAGTGGCAGAATATAGCGTAGCCATGATGAAAGGTCTTTTAGATGGCGGTGTACTCGCATCGGCGAAACATTTTCCCGGACATGGTGATACCAATGTGGATTCGCACCTTGGACTGCCACAGGTAAATAAAACCTTAGCCCAGCTGCAGGAATGCGAATTAGTACCATTTCAGGCAGCCATTAATGCAGGCATATCGGCTATTACAACTTCACATATTATTTATCCGGAATTAGAACCGGAACATATACCGGCGACTATGTCACGAAACATTATTACAGAACTTTTAAAGAATAAGATGGGATTTAAAGGATTGGTAATAAGTGATTGTATGGAAATGAGTGCAATTCAGAAGTATTATGGTACAATAGAAGGTATTAAACGTGCGGTTAAGGCAGGTGTGGATTTAATATTTGTATCCCATACCAGAAGTTATGCAAGGGAAGCTTCCACAGTATTAACTGCAGCACTGGAAGCTGGCGAATTCTCTATAGAAGAAATGGATGCCTCAGTTGAAAAAATTCTAAGTTTCAAAGAAAAGTATGTTAATATAAATGATACTAAGCTAGACTTTGATGTTAAGAAAGGGAAAGCATTTGCAAGACAATTACTAAAAGATAGCATTACACCGGTCCAGATGCCAACCAATACTTTACCTAAAGTTGATTCAAATTCCTTATTCTTAGGCAGTACACCATTTCGCACTACTAATGTTTCCAATACAGAAGAGGATTCTTTTCATTTTGCATCTTATATGGCAAAACAATTTAATGGACGTGGCATATTAATTTCTCCTAATCCAGATGAAAATGAAATTAAAACCGTTTTAGAACAAGGAGAATCAGCCAGTGCAATTGTAATCGGTACCTATAACGGACATTTAAATAAGGGGCAGTTAGAGTTAGTAAAGGAAGCTGCCAAAAAGAATCAAAACGTTATTGTATTCGCATTACGAAACCCTTATGATTTAAGAGAACTTCCTAAAAATGTATATGGAATAGCTGTTTACGAATATACTGTAAATAGTTTAGATGTATTGAAGGAATTGTTAAAGGATCCTTTTGAATTAAAAGGACAATTACCAATTCAGATGTAAGGGAAGGAGGCAAAGGATGAATGAATTTGTAGCCGGCTTGGATGGAGGCGGCACAAAAACCGCAATAGAGATTCGAGATTTAGAAGGTAATGTAATTGCCTCTGCTACGGCAGGTCCATTAAATTATAATAGCCAAACCAAAGAGGAACTATGTAAAACCATGGACACCATCATAGAAATTATACATAACATTCCCGGTGGGATAAAGGGATGTAAAAGCTTGTGTATATCTACAGCCGGCATAAGCAATAAAGAAGCAATAACTTTCATTAAGGAATATGTTCAATCCGGTGGCATAACCTGTGATATTATGATTGTAGGCGATCACGAAGCTGCACTTTATGGAGCCATTGGTAAGCCAGATGGAATTATACTTATTAGTGGAACCGGATCCATTTGCTTTGGTAAAAATATAGCGGGTTCTTCCTGCCGGACAGGTGGTTATGGACATCTAATTGATGACGAAGGCAGTGGCTATGCCATCGGACGTGACATCTTGGCAGCAGCAGTCAGGGCTTATGACAACCGTATATCAAACACTGTACTATTAGAACTTGTATTATCAGAGATTAACGGTTGTACTATACAAGATATTATACGTTATACTTATAAACCCAATTGGAATAAGACGGACATTGCTAAACTTGCCCCACTTTTATTAAAAGCTCTTAGTAAAGAGGATGAACAGGCAAAATTAATATGTAATAAGGCGTCAGACGAATTGGTAAAGCTTGTATTACCGGTAGCAAAGCAACTTGAGTTAGAGCAAGGTAATTTAGCACTACTTGGTGGCATTCTTAATCATTATGAACCTATTCGGACACAATTAATAGAGAAATTAGGGGCACATCTTCCCAAGCTTCAAATTATCAAACCGCAAAACGATAGTGTAACAGGTGCTGTACTTATTGCACTTGAGCGTTATAAACAGCAAGGGTTATAAACAACAAGTATTATAAAAAAAAGTATTATAAACAGTAAACGTTATAAACAACAAAGGAGGCATTAATAATGGCAGATATGTTAGTCAATTTATTAGCAATGGATGATTATCACGAAGAAGTAGAACGTCTGAAAGAGGAAGGAATCGAGATATTTAGAGCTCTGGCTCCTGATAAAATCTCTATTACCCAGTGGGTGAAAGAGCATTCTGGTGTCAGTGCAGCAGGAGAATGTGATGTGTGTTTTTCAAACCGCCCAGTATCCTGCTTTATCGCTGCTAAAGGCAGTGAAATTTTAGGCTATGCTTGTTACAATGCAACTGCCCCGGATTTCTTTGGTCCAACCAGAGTAGTCGATGAATATAAAGGAAAAGGCATTGGGAAAGCATTATTACTTCGTTCCTTAAATGCAATGAAAGATGAAGGCTATGCCTATGCAATCATTGGCGGTGTCGGTCCAGTACAGTTTTATGAAAAATGTGTAAATGCAGTTTTGATTGAAAGTTCCAAGGGGAAAAATGTTTATGAACATTTCTTAGCTGGAATTGAGAAAAAGGAAAAATAAAAAGTGTAATTCGGAGCCAGCTTTGTCATTCAGGGCTGGTTTTGTTATTCAGAGGGTTTTGTCATTGCTATGAAAGAACCATAGCAAGCAACTCCTTCGGAGTTGTTTATGCGCACGAGCAAGCCATCGCGGCAGAATTATCACGTAATAAACATTTCGTTTACTGTGGTGCTGTTAAGGGTGGTAATTCTGAGCGTAAATTCAGCGGAGCTAAATTATAAGCTCGAAGAATCTCACTTTAAAATGAGATTCTTCGCCTCTTGGGCTCAGAATGACATCTTTTTTGCAACAGCCCCTTATTTGTAGGATTTCATGTTTATTATGCTGAACTGTAACATGTAGAAAGATTTCATAAGTTTAGGATACTTCATAAATTTAGGATACTTCATAAATTCAGGATACTTCATAAATTCAGAATATTTTGTAAGTGTAGAAAGATTTTATAAGTCTGGAGTGATTTTATAAGTTCAGAAAGATTTTATAAGTTCAGAAAGATTTCATAAGTTCAGAAAGGTTTCATAAGTTCAGAAAGGTTTCATAAATTCAGATAAATTTTATAAGCTCGGAATATTTCATAGGCGCGGAAGGGTTTCACAAGTTCAGAATATTTCACAAGTTCAGAATATTTCACAAGTTCAGAATATTTCACAAGTGTAGAATTATTTCGTAAGTAAAGACTTTATAAAGAATTCTAAATAATCTGAGAATCAATGTTAGTTATTAGGCTTTATATTAAATGGGGAAATTTGATTTGTACAACTATATATGTTATCCTTATAAAGCGAGCAGTTTTAAGGATTACACTAATATTGTTGCAAACATGGCTGCTCTCCCTTAAAAAATATCAAAGAAATAATTATCATTAAATAATAATTATTAAGAAGTAATAATTTTACAAGAGGTGAAAAAATATGATTAGAGAATTAAAAGAACAAGACAAAGAACAATTTATAACAATGGTAGATTCCTTCTATCATTCGGAAGCTGTCCTACATGCTATTCCTAAAGAATATATCCTTAATACATATAATGAAATTATATCGGGTTCCCCTTACGCTAAAGCATATATTTTTGAAGAACAAGGAGAAATTGCAGGTTATGGACAGATTAGTTTAACCTATTCCAATGAAGCAGGCGGTATGGTTGTATGGATTGAGGAACTATTTATACTTGAGAAGTTCAGAGGATTAGGACTTGGAAGCGCATTTTTGGACTTTATTAATAAGGAATACGCTTTAACAGCAAAAAGACTTAGACTTGAATTGTGTGAATCAAATAAAAGAGCAGAAAAATTATATCTAAGAAAAAAATTTACTCCACTGGATTACAAACAAATGCTTTATGAAGTTACCCTATAACAAACAGTGGTAAAGCAATATATATAATTAGATAATCTCATATGTACATAGAGGGAAACCCTCTGTGGTCGCAATCCCATAAACATATATAATTAGATTAATCTATATTATGTATCATCACCCAAATTCTTGGGTGATGTAACAGTAACCATTTTACCAGCAACATTCACTTTTGCGCTTTTCCTTTTTACATTCCATTTCGCGTCTGCATTCCGTCCTGCGTCCGCACTCCATATCACGTCTGCGTTCCATTTCTCGTCTGCGTTCCATATCACGTTTGCACTCCATTTCACGTCTGCGTTCCATATCACGTCTGCCTTCCATTTCACGTTTGCACTCCATATCACGTCTGCCTTCCATTTCACGTTTGCATTCCATATCACGTCTGCGTTCCATATCACGTCTGCCTTCCATATCACGTCTGCGTTCCATTTCACGTTTACATTCCGTCCCTCGTCTACCTTCCATTTCGCGTTTGCATTCCATTCCGCGTCTGCGTTCCATTTCACGCCTGCCTTCCATTCCGCGCCTACATTCCATATCACGTCTGCCTTCCATATCACGCCTGCATTCCGTTCCACGTCTGTCACACTTTTCATCAAATTTGCAGCCTTGTAATCCGTGTCTGCCCCTCATTATAAATCTATCATCATTGTCACATCTATCAAATCTATCGCCCATAAGCCCTTCTCTGCCTTTCATATGATCGCAAGGGCAATGCTCACGATGCATTTCTGATTCACATCTACCCATTTAAATAGTTCAATCCTTTCTATTGAGATGTTACATAATATGACACAAAATTATATGTGTGAATCATTTTATTAAATATTCGAGGTTTTTTAAAATAAAATATGTCAATAAAATAGGTTTTAAGTTTTAAATAGGTAAAAATAATGAATACGGCACTTAAAAAGAAGTTTTAAATAGGTGGAAATAATAAATGAGGCACTTAAAAAGAAATTTTAAGTAATGCTGGAAAGCCAATTTATATGACTTGTACACGACTTGCACATGATTTACATAGAAAGTAAAAATAGCCATTACATGACTTAGGTGGAATACTTCATCTGTGTTATGCAGTGGCTTTTTTGATTAAAAATTCAAAGTTTAGTTAAAAACTAAATTTTTATACAGTATACAATTTTATTTTCATTTCTTCTATTTCCTGTTTCCAGTCTTCAGGAATGGAAACGTCTGTAACTATGATATCAAAATCTTGTAAATCAGCAAAATAGGCAGGCTTTACTTTATCAAACTTACTAGAGTCTAAGATTAATATCTTTTGAACAGATGATTGTAGAATTGCTTTCTTGGTAGGAACTTCATAAGGATAAGCACAAGTAACACCAAGGTTACTGTGGACTCCTGCAGCAGATACAAAGGCTTTTGTAAATCGCATGCTGGTAATAAGGGAAATTCCTTCCGCACTTTCTACCATCTGAGTTTTTGGATGATATCTTCCTCCAGAAAAAAGAAGTGATAAGTTTTCTTTCATTGCTAAAGAATTAAATATATTTGAATTATAACACAAAATGGTTGCTTCTAAATTATCATCAATATTTTGGGCCAACATTTCTGTTGTAGATCCAGTGTCAATCACCACGATATCTTTTGGTTCAATTAACGAAGCGGCAAAGGCACCAATTTTTCTCTTTTCAGAATCTTGTGTTGTTTGGGCATTGGTTAATTCATATGCAGAGTCTAACTGTGTTTGCCTATTTACTGGATTATAAATTGCAGCACCATATACATTGTTGACTATATTATTTTTCTCTAATACTGCTAAGTCTCTTCGAATGGTCATCTCAGAAACATCAAGAAGACCAGCAAGTTCCTTTATAGATGCTCCATTTTTTGATCTTATTATTTCGATTAGCTGGTTTATTCGGTCTGTCTTTTTACCCATTTAAATTCTCCTTTATAATAGCATTGGGTCTTAAATGAAATTTTATACACTATGGTGCCAAGCACCTATTTTGGTGCCTGCACCCACTTATGGTGCCTACGCTCACTTAATTGTTACCATTATAACATTATATGGATAAGTATGCAAAGATTTTTTGAAAAATGTTTTTTATTCTACAAAATAAACAAAATGTAAGGGATTAAAGTGAAATAGAAACAACAAATGTTAAAAGTTGAACAAAATATTGTTGACCAAGGTAATAAATAGTGGTAAAATAAACCTACAAAGATATATTGTTTAAATTACATCATAATACACCTATAAGGTGCTTGTCTCTTGAAAGGAGTTATATATGAATAAATTAGATATGCTGCATTATGTTGATCATACATTGCTAAAAGCCTATGCAACATGGGAAGATATTAAGAAACTATGTGATGAAGCCATTCAATATCAAACCGCTTCAGTTTGTATTCCTTCTTGTTATATAAAAAGAATTCGCGAAACTTATGGTGATAAAATTAATATTTGCACAGTCATCGGTTTTCCATTAGGATACTGTCAGACTGAGGCGAAAGTTGCTGAATGCAAGCAGGCACTGGAGGATGGTGCTAATGAATTTGATATGGTAATTAATATCACTGATGTAAAGAATGGTGACTATGAGAAAGTACAAGATGAAATTGCTACATTAAAGAAAGTAGTTGGGGATAAGATATTAAAGGTTATCATTGAAACCTGCTACTTGACAGAAGAAGAAAAGATTAAGATGTGCAAGGTGGTAACCGATGCAGGAGCAGATTTTATTAAGACTTCTACTGGATTTGGAACAGCCGGAGCTACTATAGAAGATATTAAGCTGTTTAAAAAATACATTGGTCCTAATGTGAAAATTAAAGCAGCAGGCGGTGTAAGAACCGTAGAGGATTTTGAAAGTTTTGTAAACGAAGGCTGTGCAAGAATTGGAACCAGTTCTGCAATTAAATTAGTACTTGGAGAAGAAGCAAAAGGATATTAATTAGAGAAAAGGAGAAAAACTATGGGAATACCAACACCACATATATCTGCAAAATTAGGAGATTTTGCGAAAACAGTATTAATGCCAGGAGACCCTTTAAGAGCTAAATTTGTAGCAGAAACCTATTTGGAAAATCCAACCCTTGTTAACCCGGTTCGTGGAATTAATGGTTATACAGGAACATATAAAGGTAAAAAGGTATCTGTAATGGCAAGCGGTATGGGAATGCCTTCTATAGGTATATATTCATATGAACTATTTAATTACTATGATGTAGATAATATTATCCGCATTGGAACAGCCGGATCTATGCACCCGGATTTAAAAATAAGAGATGTGGCATTTGCAATGGGAGCCTGCACTAATTCTGATTATGGAAGCCAGTTTGAACTCCCGGGAACTTATGCACCTATATGTTCTTTCCCACTTTTGAAGAAAGCGGTGGAAGTTGCCGATGCAATGGGCAATGTGCATTATAAAGTAGGCAACTTCTTATCATCAGACACCTTCTATGATGATTCTATGGGAACAATGAAATGGTCTAAGATGGGTGTTTTATGTGTGGAAATGGAAGCGGCGGCACTATATATGAATGCTGCAAGAGCTGGCAAAAATGCTTTGGCTATCTGTACTATTTCTGATTCCATAGTGACAGGGGAAGCAACCACTGCAGAAGAAAGACAGACCAGTTTTAATAACATGATGATGATTGCTTTGGAAATAGCATAATTCTATTATAATAAACCTGCAAGTCCAAATTCATGAAATTTATGAAATATATGGTTTATTATCTTCTTTTATTATATAATTGAATTGTTAAGTTGTATTAAGTTAACTGTCAATGATAATTGCATAATTAGGGTGTGTGATTCACACAAAATAACTTTTCTATTTATGCATGTTCATAAATAATACTAACTTGATGTAAAGTAGCTTAGTATTGCAAATACCTGATACAAATTAATGAGAAAGGAGGATATATGACAGAACTGGAATTAATTAAAGAAGCATATTTAGCACAAGAATTTGCCTACACTCCTTATTCTAACTTTAGAGTTGGAGCAGCTTTATTAGGGAAAAATGGTAAGGTATATAGAGGCTGTAATATTGAGAATGCTGCTTATACACCTACTAATTGTGCAGAGCGTACAGCCTTTTTTAAGGCGATTTCAGAGGGGGTAAAAGATTTCTCAGCAATTGCAATTGTAGGAAATCTTGAAGGGGCCTCACCAGAAGAATATGAATACTGCGCACCATGCGGAGTATGCAGACAGGTCATGGCAGAGTTTTGTAATCCAAAGGAATTCCGGATTATATTAGCCAGATCAGAGGAGGATTATCAGGTATATACACTAGAGCAATTACTGCCACTTAGTTTTACAGAAAAAGATTTAAACAAATAATTGTATTGGGAGGAAATGAAATGAAATTATTAAAAAAATTAGTTACTGTAGCGTTAATTGCAACTATGATTTTTGTTCTTGGTGCATGTGGGAAAAAAGATGATAAGAAAGAAACAGCAGATACCACTAAATTAGGAGATAACACTGAAACAACAACGCCTGAAGCTACTCCAGAACCAACAAAAGAAGCGAAAGAAGAAAAACCAGCAGCTGATACTTATGAATTAGCTTTAATCACAGACGTTGGTACAATCGATGACAAATCCTTTAACCAAGGTGCTTGGGAAGGTGTTGAAGCTTATGCTAAAGACAACGGACTTACATATAAATATTACCAGCCAACTGGTAAATCTGATGATGAATATTTAGTAGCTATCGATATGGCAATAAAAGGTGGAGCAAAGGTTGTTGTTTGCCCAGGTTTCTTATTTGAAGTACCTATCCATACAGCTCAAACAAAATATCCAGATGTAAACTTCGTTATCTTAGATGGTGCACCACATGCTGGTGATTATGTTCCTGATATTGCTAAAAACACATATTCTATCTTATACGCAGAAGAACAAGCTGGCTTCTTAGCAGGTTATGCAATTGTTAAAGAAGGTTATACTAAATTAGGTTTCATGGGTGGTATGGCAGTTCCTGCAGTTGTTCGCTATGGCTATGGATTTGTTCAAGGTGCTGATTATGCAGCTAAAGAATTAGGTTTAGCTGATGATGCAGTTCAAGTTAAATATACTTACTTTGGTAACTTTGATCCTACTCCAGAAAACATGGCAAAAGCAGCTTCTTGGTATAATGAAGGAACAGAAGTAATCTTTGCTTGTGCTGGTGGAGCTGGTAACTCCGTTATGAAGGCTGCTGAAACAGCTGGAACAAAAGTTATTGGTGTTGACGTTGACCAGGCAAATGAATCTGATACAGTTATTACTTCTTCTATGAAGAACTTAAGTAAATCTGTTTACGATGCACTTACAGATTACTATAACAATGCATTCCCAGGTGGAACATCTGCTATTTTAAGTGCAACTGAAGAAGGTGTTCAACTTCCAATGGCTACATCTAGATTTGAGAAATTTACACAAGCTGACTATGATGCTATCTATAAAAAGATCGAAGCTGGTGAAATACCTCTAAAGAAAGATACGGATGTTAAAGAAGCAACAGAAATCGAAGCACCTAAAGTTGTTGTAGAATTAATTAAGTAGTTAAAAGTTTATCTTTAAAATTTAATTAGTAATATCAATCTATTAATCAATAGATAAGTTAAGTAAGGTTGCCTCAAAAGGTGTAAAAACCTTTTGCGGCATCCTTATTTAGCAATCAAAACTGGAAGTAATAAGTTAAATATAGAATAAGTCAAACAATTTGGATAGAAGATAAGATTGTCTTAACATGGAGCAAGCCTTGCCATTCAGAGGAAGTCTTGCCATTCAAAGCAAATCTTGTCATTCTGAGGGCAAATTCAGCTTGCTGAATTATGCTCGAAGAATCTCACTTTAATGGGATTCTTCGCCTGGGGCTCAGAATGACAGCTACTTTATAAAAGTAGAAATTTCAAAATATAATAAAATAGGAAAGATTCTACTGTAACCTATATTAATAATAAATAGAAACCATAAAAAAGTTATAACAGTAAAAAATGCTTATAAGCAATATAGACATATTGGAAAGTTAGTATCTAATTAAAATCAAAAAGATAACAATATGTCAACATTAATAGTGGAAGCAAAATATTAACATGACAGTTGCAGTAGTTACTATAGATATGAAAATCAGTGATTTTTTGTATACTTTACTTATCTAATCATGCTTTTAAGCATGAATGATAAGTTTAAGATATAAATACGAATTAAGAGTTAGTATAAAGTATTGGGGTATTCCAAAGTAGTAAAACTCTAATTCAAACTTATATAAAGGAGGTATTATACCCAACATACTAAATATATATAATATGTTGTATCCACAGATTCAGATGAAACAATTTTCAGGAAAAAGGTGAATGACACATCAAGTGAGTTGGTGGAATTTAAAAATGGAATTGGCCAGCTTAGATTAGATATTTTATTATTGGCATAGTATTATGCTTGGGAGGACTACTATGGAAAATGTCATTGAAATGAATCATATTACAAAAGAGTTTGGTGATTTCAAAGCTCTTGATGATGTAACATTTAAAGTAAGGAAAGGTGAAGTCCATGCCCTATTAGGAGAAAATGGAGCAGGAAAATCAACTTTAATGAGTGTATTATTCGGCTTATACCAAGCTGAAAAAGGTGAAATTAAAATTAATGGGAATGTTGTAAAAATAAATAACCCTAACGATGCCAATGCGTTAAATATCGGTATGGTTCATCAGCATTTTAAATTAGTACATAACTTTACGGTATTAGAGAGTATCGTATTAGGTAGAGAAACCACTAAAAATGGTTTTTTGAAAATGGATGGTGCAAGAAAGAAAATAATGGATTTAAGTAACCGTTATAATCTTAAGATTGACCCAGATGCTTATATTGCAGATATTACTGTTGGTATGCAGCAAAGAGTAGAAATACTAAAAATGTTATACAGCGATAATAATATGCTAATATTCGACGAACCTACAGCAGTTTTAACTCCACAGGAAATCGAAGAATTAATGAAGATTATGAAACATTTAGTAAGTGAAGGAAAGTCTATTATTTTTATATCTCATAAATTAAATGAAATAAAAGAAGTTGCGGACCGCTGTTCTGTACTTAGAAAAGGAAAATACATAGGAACGGTTGACGTAGCAACAACTACAAAAGAAGAAATGTCAGAAATGATGGTAGGACGTAAAGTTAACTTCCATCTGGAGAAAAAAGAAATTGAACCAGGGGATACAGTATTAGAAGTAAAGAACCTTACTATGAAATCAAAACTTAGCAAGAAAGATGTAGTAAATAATGTTTCTTTCAAAGCAAGGAAGGGAGAAATACTATGTGTAGCAGGTATCGACGGTAATGGCCAGTCTGAATTAGTTTATGGAATTACCGGTTTAATGCCTATTCATAGTGGACAAATAATCCTAAATGGTGAAGATATTACAAAGAAATCCATACGTAAGCGAAGTATAGCAGGCATGTCACACGTTCCGGAAGATAGACACAAACACGGACTGATTCTTGACTATAATCTTCAGCAGAATGCCGTGCTTCAAACTTATTTTGAACCAAGATTCCAAAATCATGGATTCATAAAATTTGGTGCAGTTCGTAAATATGCCCAAAAATTAATAGGTCAATACGATATTCGCAGCGGACATGGAGAAGATTCTATTGTTCGCGATATGTCCGGAGGTAATCAACAGAAAGTAATTGTTGCCAGAGAACTAGATCGTAATCCGGAAATTGTTGTAGCAGTACAACCTACCAGAGGTCTTGATGTGGGTGCCACAGAATACATTCACAAACAATTAATAGCCCAAAGAGATGCAGGAAAAGCAGTTCTTTTAGTTTCCTTAGAGTTAGATGAGGTTATGGATGTAAGTGACCGTATTGTAGTTATGTACGAAGGAGAAATTGTTGCCGATTTGAATCCAAATGAAATTACGGTTCAAGAATTAGGTCTTTACATGGCAGGATCAAAAAGGAGTGTGAATAATGAAAAAGAAGCATAATTTATTACATAGCGAAGGGACTAGCAGTTTCTTTTCAGCGATTATGGCAATTGCAGTAGGACTTCTTTTTGGACTTGTCATTTTACTGATTAGTAATTATAAATATGCATTTCCCGCATTAATTACAATTATTAAAGGTGGATTTACAGATGGTACTACCGGAATGGGTCAAGTCCTTTATATGGCAACACCTATGATTCTGACAGGTCTTTCTGTAGGCTTTGCTTTTAAAACCGGTTTATTTAATATTGGTGCATCCGGACAGTTTACTTCAGGAGCATTTGTAGCAGTTTATATAGGTATTAAGTGGACTTTCTTACCACCAAGCATCCATTGGATTGTTGCGTTACTTGGAGCTATCCTTGCCGGTGCCTTATGGGGAATGGTACCAGGTATATTAAAAGCTTTGGCAAATGTAAATGAAGTCATAGCTTCCATAATGATGAATTACATCGGCATATATTTAGTAAATATGCTAATTGTTAAGACCATTTATGATCCTCTTAAAAATCAGACTCTGCCAATTGCTAAAAGTGCTGTAATCCCAAGAGGCGGACTTGATAAAATGTTTGGTGTCAACAATATGAATATTGGTATCTTTATTGCCATAGTGGTAGTTGTTATTATTTACATTATCTTGAATAAGACAACTTTCGGATATGAATTAAAAGCTTGTGGACTTAGCCCGGATGCCAGTAAATATGCAGGGATTAACGATAAGAGAAATATTATCTTATCCATGGTTATTGCTGGTGCTTTAGCAGGACTTGGCGGCGGACTTTTATATCTGTCCGGCTCTGGTAAATACATGCAGGTACTAGATATTCTGGCGCCAGAAGGATTTAATGGTATATCGGTTGCATTGCTTGGTATGTCTAATCCTATCGGTATTTTATTTGCAGGTTTATTCATTGCTCATATTAAAGTTGGCGGTTATAACATTCAGTTATTTAATTATTCAACAGAAATTATCGACATTATTATAGCAGTTATAATTTACTGTGGTGCCTTTGCATTAATGTTTAAAAATCTTATTTATAAACTTACAAGAAGAAATAAAATGGAGAAGGAGGAAGAACGCTAATGGATATTCTTTATTTTATAGTTCAACAAACAATGTTTTTTGCGATTCCTCTTCTAATTGTAGCACTAGGCGGAATGTTCTCAGAACGAAGCGGTGTAATTAATATTGCATTAGAAGGTATTATGGTTATGGGTGGGTTTACCAGTATCTTTTTCATTCATATTATGCAGGGTACCATAAGTGGACAATTACTACTAATCTTAGCAATTTTAGTAGCAGGTTTAACAGGTGGACTTTTCTCACTCTTTCATGCATTTGCCTCTATTAACTTAAAAGCAGATCAGACTATTAGTGGTACTGCACTGAATATGTTTGCTCCTGCATTTGCAATTTTTACAACAAGAATGATTCAAACAGTACAACAGATACAGTTTACCGATACATTCTTTATAAGTAAAGTACCTGTTTTAGGAGATATTCCGGTAATAGGACCTTTACTTTTCAGAAATTGTTATATTACGACCTATATCGGTATCGGTATTGCCATTGTAGCTGAGATTGTAATCAATCATACCAGATTTGGTTTACGATTACGTGCCTGTGGTGAACATCCACAAGCAGCTGATTCGGTAGGTGTTAATGTTTATAAAATCCGTTATGCCGGTGTCATTATCTCCGGTGTATTAGCTGGTATTGGCGGTTTGGTATTCGTAGTACCTACATCCACCAACTTTAATGCAACGGTTGCTGGATATGGTTTCTTAGCATTAGCAGTTTTAATATTTGGACAGTGGAGAACAAAAAGGATTATATTTGCAGCGTTCTTCTTTGGAATTATGAAAACATTTGCATCAGCATATTCAGGAATTCCATTCTTAAAGGGACTTCCAATATCCAATGAAGTATATAAAATGATTCCTTACATTGCTACACTTATTGTATTAACCATCTCCTCTAAATCGTCACAAGCACCTAGAGCAGAAGGCATACCCTATGATAAGGGCAGCAGATAAAGAATCTGTACTTATTATGTCATTCTGAGAAAATTCAACGAAGTTGAATTGGCGAAGAATCTCGTCACCTAGTTACATAGAGATTCTTCGCCAAGTCCAATTTTAATCTGCAAATTTACCTTTAGAAGGAGAGTAATCTTATGAGAATGTATGATATTATTATAAAAAAGAGAAACGGAGGCACCTTAACAGAGGAAGAAATCCGTTATATGATACATGATTATGTGCTAGGCAATATTCCTGATTACCAGATGTCTGCCATGTTAATGGCAATATATTTTCAAGGTATGACAGACATAGAGACTACAATATTAACGGATGCAATGGCTCATTCTGGAGATATGGTGGATTTATCAGGAATAGATGGAATAAAAGTGGACAAACACTCCACTGGTGGTGTTGGTGATAAAACTTCCTTAATTATTGCACCTATCGTAGCTGCATGTGGCGGAAAAGTTGCTAAGATGTCTGGAAGGGGCTTGGGGCATACTGGTGGTACAGTTGATAAAATGGAATCCATTCCTGGAATGCAAACTTCCATTCCAAGGGAAAAGTTCATCAATATTGTAAATAAAATTGGTTTATGTGTCATTGGTCAATCTGGTAATTTGGCACCGGCTGATAAGAAATTATATGCATTAAGAGATGTTACAGCAACAGTTGACAGCATTCCTTTAATTGCAGCCTCTATTATGAGTAAGAAGTTAGCTGCTGGAAATGACTGTATTCTATTAGATGTTAAGACCGGCAGTGGTGCATTTATGAAAACTTTAGATGGTTCTATTGAATTAGCGAAGAAAATGGTAGCAATCGGAGAACACGCAGGTAAGAAAACAGTGGCTTTAATCACCGATATGGATATTCCTTTAGGATTTGCAATAGGCAACTCATTAGAAATAATTGAAGTTGTGGAAACATTGCATAACAAAGGACCAAAAGATTTGACTGAAGTTTGCTTACATTTGGCATCTAATATGCTATTCTTATGTGAAAAAGGAACTTTAGAAGAATGCAGAAAGATGTCTGAAGAAGCAATTGCAAGCGGAGCTGCCTTCCAAAAATTAATCGAAATGGTAGAAGCCCAAGGCGGTGACAGTTCTGTTCTTAAAGATACCAATAAATTTGATAAAGCACCCTGTGAAAGAAAAGTAATAGCAAGCACAGATGGCTACATTACCCATATGAACACAGAACAATGCGGAATATCTTCCTTAGTTCTTGGTGCCGGCAGAGAGAAAAAAGAAGATTCTATTGATTATTCAGCTGGAATCATTCTAAATAAAAAAGTAGGAGATTATGTAAAGGCTGGTGAGTTATTAGCTACCCTTTATACTTCAAAACAAGAAACATTAGATGAGTCAGAAAGAATCTTATTAAATGCAATTAAGATTGATGAAAAACCGGTAAAGTTAGAACCATTGATTTTTGCACGAATTGAAAAAGACAAGGTTGAAAAGCTTGTTATATAGGAGATTGAAAAGCTTGTTATATAGAAGATTGAAAAACTTGTTATATAAATAGAAGGACTACTGCAAAATTATCATTCTGGCAGGCTATCATTCTGGTAAGCTGTCATTCTGGTAAGCTGTCATTCTGAGCGAAAATTCAGCAGCGCTGAATTTTCAGCGAAGAATCCCACTTCATTACGGGATTCTTCGAGCAAGCTCTCAGAATGACATTTTATTATTTTATCATTTTATCAGCAGCCCCACTTCTTATAACTGTGCCTTTTGACCTTTCTGACCACGTTTCCTGTTTCTTACTTTCTTAGCGTTTAATTCTTTCCCTTCATAAATAAATACTTCATCTGATGTTTTTAAAACAGTGGTATATACAACATAATCTTTTTTCTCTAGAGCAATGGATTTAACTCCACGACCGGTTTTCTTCATTTCGCTAACTTCTTCCAATGAGAATCCTAATGAAAGGCCTTTCTCCGTTAAGATAATTACTTTTTTATCACCAGCTAATACATCACTGGCTGACAACATAATGATGTCTGCCACTTCATCAGCTTCATCTAGTTTTGTTGCAACTACCATGGAACGGTTGGTTTCAAATTCAACTCCGGATACCAATTTTATATAGCCATATTTGGTTGAGAATACCAATTGTGATTCAAATAATTCTTCAAATGAGGTATACAGTATAATATTTTCTTTATCTACTTTACAAAGATTATGAATGAGAACACCCTTATCTTTAATCTTACATTTTGGAATTGCAGAGGCTTTCACCTGATGCATATTGCCTTCTGCTGTAAATATACAGAGTTTGTCGGTGTTTTTCATTAAAATAATATGATTGTATTCTTTTAAGGTTTCCTCAGCAACTCTTGAGAAACTTGCAGAATCCAGAGATTTGGTATAACCGAACTTATCGATTAAAACATAAATGTCTTCTACTTTTTCTTCCACTACATATTCTGCATTATCTTCATTTGCAAGTATGGTACGTCTTGGACGATTGAATTTCTTTTTATATTCTTTTAAACGATTCTTGATTACTTTATATAATTCATTTTTATCACCAAGAATGGTTTTATACTCCTCAATATTTTTTAGCAAAGCATCATTTTCCTCATGTAATTTTAAAATTTCCAAACCAATTAACTTACTTAATTGCATAGATAGAATGGCTTCTGCCTGGCGCTCGGTAAAATCAAGTGCGGAAGCCTGTTTTTCAGAGGTCTTTGATTTGAATTTTATGTCTGTTGTAATACCATTTGTTAAACATGCTTTTGCCTGTTTGATAGAGTTGCTTCCACGGAGAATTTCAATGATTAGGTCTATAATATCAGTTGCACGGATTAAACCATTTACAATTTCTGAGCGGTCTAGGGCTTTTGCTAAGAGATGCTGATATTCTTTAGTATAAAGTTCTTCCTGAAAATCAACGAATTCTTTTAGCATCATTTTCAAGTTAAATACAATAGGCTGTTGTTCTTTTACTGCTAAAAGGTTTACGCCATATGTATCTTCCATCTGAGACTTTTTGTAAAGACCATTTAATAGATTATCAACATCTCTGTCTTTCTTAACTTCTATAACAATACGGATACCTTCTTTAGAAGACTCATCTCTTACATCATATATTTCATCAAATACCTTATCCTTCATAAGATTAACCAGGTTTTCTACCAGCTTGGTCTTATTGCCGGCTACCGTATAAGGTATTTCAGTAATAATTATATTCTTACGGCCATTATCTCCATTTTCAATATCTACTTTTCCACGAACACGGAGTTTACCTTCTCCTGTTTCATAGATTTGTTCTATATCACTTTGATTGATAATGGTACCTCCGGTTGGAAAATCAGGTCCTGGAATGTACTTCATTAATTTCATGTTGGTTATGTCAGGATTATCAATATAAGCTATGGCACCATCGATTACTTCCCCAGGATTATGGGGAGGAATGTTAGTAGCCATACCTACTGCAATACCTGTTGTACCATTAATTAGAAGGTTTGGTATCATAGAGGGAAGAACGGAAGGTTCCTTCTCACTATCATCAAAGTTGGGAGTGAATTCAACTAACCCTTTATCTAAATTATCAAGCATTGTCATAGCGCCTTCGGATAATCTAGCTTCGGTATAACGCATGGCAGCAGCACCATCACCATCTATGGAACCAAAGTTTCCATGTCCATCAACCAATGGTATGGATAAAGAGTAGTCCTCCGTCATATGCACCAATGCATCATATATGGAGGTATCACCATGAGGATGATATTTACCCATAGTATCACCGACAATACGGGCACTCTTTCTATGTGGTTTCTTAGGATCAAGGCCAAGTTCTTTCATAGCAAAAAGGATTCTTCTTTGAACTGGCTTTAAACCATCCCGCACATCGGGCAGTGCTCTTGCTATAATAACGCTCATGGCGTAATCTCGGTATGAATTCTTCATTTCTTCTGAAAAATCCATCTGAATAATATTATCTGAATTTTTACTCATGGTGTCCTCCTGATTTATACATCCAATTTAGCATACTTTGCTTCTTCCATTATAAATTCGCGCCTTGGTGGAACGTTGCTGCTCATTAGTGTAGTGGTGATTTCATCGGCTTCGATGGTATCGCTGATTGTTACTTGTGCAAGGATACGTGTTTCTGGGTTTAAAGTTGTTTCCCATAACTGGTTAGCATCCATTTCACCTAGTCCTTTATAACGCTGTAAAGCAACTATCTTGTTATCCGGGTTTTTACGGAACTTGTCCAACTCGAAGTCATTAAATAAATATTTGGATTCCCGCTTCTTCTTAGCTTTTCCTGCATTTTCATAATCTACCTTATATAACGGCGGAAGACCCCGGTATACTTTACCTTCCAATATTAAGTCTGGCATGAAACGGTAGAAGAAGGTCAGCAGAAGAGTACTTATGTGAGCGCCATCTACATCGGCATCCGTTAGTATAATAATTTTATCGTAGCGAAGCTTTGTAATATCAAAATCATCTCCGATACCGCAGCCAAAGGATGCAATCATAGATTTGATTTCGTTATTTACAAGTATTTTTTCTAAAGAAGCTTTTTCTACATTAAGAATCTTGCCACGCAAAGGTAATACAGCCTGAGTCCTTCGGTTACGAGCTGTTTTAACCGTACCGCCTGCAGAATCGCCCTCTACGATATAAACTTCACATTCCTCTGGCTTTTTAGAAGAACAGGAAGCTAATTTACTTCTGGTATCTACATCATTAAGTTGCTTTATGACAGCACTGCGGGCTTTATCGCCAGCTTTTCTAGCATTATAAGACTTTAGAGAGTTCTCAAGTATAATCTTAAGTATCTCAACATTTTTATCAAAGTATCTTTGTACTTCTGCTGCAAATACTTCATCTACAGCACTTTTGGCATCTGTATTGCCAAGCTTGGTTTTCGTCTGGCCTTCAAACTGAGGATCCGGATGTTTGATGGAGATGATAGCCACTAAACCGTTACGAATATCCTTTCCATCAAAGTTTTCGTCCTTTTCTTTCAAGATTCCAAGTTCACGGGCATACTGATTCATTACTCTGGTTAATGCAGTTTTAAAACCGGTAACTAAAGTACCTCCGTCTACAACATTAATACGATTACAATAAGCATTTATTTGTTCTGCAAAGGAGTTGGTATACTGAAATGCCACTTCTACTTCAATATCACCACTTTGACCTTCAATATAAATCGGTTCATCGTGAATGATGGTTGCTTCACGGGTTAAGTAGGATACAAAGCTCTTTATGCCAAACTCTTCTTGATAGGTTACTTTTTCTCCTGTTAGTTGATCTTCGTAATGAATAATCAGATTTTTATTTAAGTATGCAATTTCTTTTAGTTTCTTTTTTATTGTGTCAGCTTTAAATTCAACGGTTTCAAATATGGTACTGTCAGGGTAGAAGGTTACTTTTGTACCTGTATCGCTTTTATTGCATTTCCCAATTACAGGGAGCATACCATCTTCTAAGGATACAATGGGATGTCCACCATTTTCATATTCGTCTCGATATATTTTTCCATCACGTTTAATTTCAATAATCATACGACTGGATAACGCATTAACAACAGATGCACCAACACCATGAAGACCACCGGATACTTTATAAACAGAACCTCCGAATTTACCACCTGCATGAAGAATGGTATAAACAACTCTTACGGTAGGGATTTTTTTGGTTGGATGAATATCTACGGGTACACCGCGTCCGTTATCTGCAATTGCGATACCACCATCTTTCTGAAGTATTACATGTATTTCTGTACAATAGCCTGCAAGATGTTCGTCGATTCCGTTATCAAGAATCTCCCATATCAAATGATGTAATCCACGAGGTCCAGTACTTCCTATGTACATGCCGGGACGTTTTCTAACTGCCTCTAGTCCTTCTAAGACCACGATTTGACTTCCTGTATATTGTTCCATTATTCGATTCCTTTCCTAATAAACATAAGTGATATTGTAACATATTTTCCAATGAAAATCCACCTTTTTAGCAATCATACGTTCGCATTTTTGTTTTGTGGAGGGTGCGGCAGGGATTCTTCGCAAATTCAACTTCGTTGAATCTTTGCCCAGAATGACATGCTTTCATAGGAATGACAAGGTGCGCAGAATTATAATGCTAAATAGCACCACTGTAAATGAAAGAGATTCTTCGCTGCGGCTCAGAATGACAAGCTCTTATTTTATCATAATTCGGGACCCATTGAAAGGTATCGCTTGGTTATCCGTAAAGGTTGCCCTGAAATTAAATATTCCTGCATAGCCTTTGTTATCCCAGGCACCACCATAGGTTAATACGTAAGTGACATCTTCCTTCCCAAGATTATACCAGGCATCACAGTAATAACTGGAGGTTAATGCGCCATTTCCAATTTCACTGGGAAACATAATGAGAGGGTGAAGAGAATCGTATCCCATAGTTTTTACTACTATATTGGCAGGTGTTCCAAATTTCTTGGGCCATAATTGCACGTCTTGTACCGGAAGAGGATAACTTATTCTTACCTCTTTTCCATCTGAATATTGAATGTATAGATTTGAGTTCTTTACATATGCCTGATCCAAATAAATAGATACATTACCCCAAAGATTTTCTATTCCACGGTATTTAAAAGACCTATGTCCGCTTTTTCCGGAAATGGATCCTGTAACATAGGGTAAATTATCCGTTTCTCCATTCTTACAAGGAATACAAGTGATACCCGTTTCTCCTTGTATAATATCTATAGGCTCACCGGTAAAATGTATTTCATATGTATCATCACCAATTTCCTTTATGGATGTGATTTCCCTCTGGAATTTATCCGGAATGTTTCTAAATTCTTTCCAGCTGCTTAGAAGGGATACGGCATCTCCCTCTCGAAATCTCTGAGTCATATTGGTATTTGCTACGAAGATTCGGTTGGTAGAAGCTTCTGACTTTATAGCATAGTATGACGTGCTTTTATCTTTTAATAAATAAGGTAAGTATACATTTCCTGTGAAAAGAGATTGAGAATCCAATACTGCTGTTTCCACAAGATAAAGCTTTTGTATTGTCAGTATACTAAGCAGGTCACATTCTCTAATGCCTTTTGTTTTCCTTAAAAAGCCTTTTAATTGCTTCATGGTGGCTTTGATTACAGGAAAAGAATCTGACTTACTTTCTAACTTCTTATTATTTAATGAGGAAAGATACGCACCAACATAAATGTGTTCTAAAGTTCCTGATTCATTTATAAAGGAAGGATCCAAAGAAAATCCTTCTTCTTTTGATGCACTAATCCATAAATATTCGCAATCATCTATAATTTCACGTTTACTATAAAACTTTGGAATCTCAACCATGATATTTCCTACACTTCCATCCAGTGCAAAATTCGGAGAATCCCTGTAGGTTACGATACGTTTATTATTCTTATCAATTTTTATAGCACATAATTTCATATGTGACCATGGGTATATGAAATCAAAATCATTTTCATAGGGAGTGGCCCATTGGCTGCCATTAACATAATTAAAGTGTAACCCCTTTCCATCCCCAACCCTTTCACATACAGGGTTACTATCGTTTCGATTCCACCGTACACCGTAGATTCCTGTATATTTTATTTCCTTCCCAGAAGTTTCTTCATAATAGGTGTTAAGGACACAGGAATTAGTGCTGTCTAAGGTTATGGTATCACCAGCTTCCAGATTAAGTGAAGGAAGGTCTAATGTTTTGATTTTTCCCTTGGCAATAAGAGTCCATTGATTATTCTCATAAATTAAACAATCTTCTTCATTTAAGTCAGGTAAAGTAATTTCCCGTGTTTCATAAGGTACATAGTTAGTAGGAATCAAGCCATATTCAATCTGCATGCGATTATCTAATAATTTAGATTCTTTATCCTTTAAAGAAGCAAAGAAAACTCTGGCATAAGCTGCATCCTCAGGTATGGTAACTGTTGATACGGTTTTATTATGTACTACATCCTCTGAAACTTTGTAATTTTGCGGGATACCAGCTTCCGAGTAAATCTTACCACTGGCTGATTGAAACTGCCAGACAGCACGGTTATGAGCTGTTCCGCTTAATACCAGACTTTGACCTTGTTCAGGCAATATGGGAAACCATTTTGTGGTCTTTGACTTTTTTGAATATTTACTATAAAGTTTGGATTTACCATATTTTAAATAGCCGTTATCGTATTCACCTGTGTACAGATTCTTACCTGAAACAGTAAGAAGAATATCATTTGCCGAGAAGTCTTTTGGCTTAATTACCAGCTTAAAGGAAGAATCCATTTTGGTGATTAAATGACTTTGGCTTACTTCTGTAGTTTCAGAAGCAGCGTTCTTGGTATAGGCAGCGGCAGAGAATAAGGGGGAAAGTGCAAAAAATAGTAATAATAATAATTTGTACATATGTTATCCTTTCTGTATCTGCATATATAATTATGTTATAGTTTAGCCTGTTGCATTTCACAAGTTGAAATGTAACATAATAATATTGGCTTTCTGCTACCATCTTACTATATATACTAGATAATGCAAGGTAACCCATATACTTATTAGTAAAAAGCTATCGTATTAAAAAGTTTGCTTAAAAAAGATGTCATTGCTATGAAAGAACCATAGCAAGCAACTCCTTCGGAGTTGTTTATGCGCACGAGCAAGCTCGGCGCGGCAGAATTATCACGCAATAAACATTTCGTTTACTATGGTGCTGTTAGGCGAAGAACCTCTATTCCTATATAATTGAGATTCTTCGCCTACGGCTCAGAATGACATCTTTTTCCCACGGCTCAGAATGACATTCTTTTTTTGATTGTATTTAAAGATTATTTAAAGAATTTTTACATTGACTTTCCTATCTTAATGAGATATTATTTGTATAAATAACAAGAAAATGTATAATTATACTTAAGTCCATGAAGGTTAATGATAGATAGCCTTCATTATTTTTCATTATTTTTTACCCATAGGAATCAAGGCTTTCAAACTAGGAAACATGGATTTTAAACTTAGGTGCGTAAGTATAAATTGATATATAAGATGTATAGCATAAGATAAGAAAGAAGGGATTTAGTATGAAAAAACCATTTGTAACATTAGAGCAATTAAAAGAAATCACAGCGAAATACCCAACGCCATTTCATATATATGATGAAAAAGGAATCCGTGAAAATGCTAGAAGATTAAAGGCGGCATTTGCCTGGAACAAAGGGTTTAAAGAATACTTTGCAGTAAAGGCTACACCAAACCCATTTATCTTAAAAATTCTGCAAGAGGAAGGCTGTGGAGTAGATTGTTCTTCCTTGACAGAATTAATGCTTTCTGAAGCACTTGGATTTCGAGAAAATGACGTTATGTTCTCTTCCAATGCAACTCCAGCAGAAGAATTCATAAAAGCGAGAGGAATCAATGCAACTATCAATTTAGATGATTTTACACATATCGAATTCCTGGAAAAGGCTGCAGGAATTCCAGAAACCATATCCTGCAGGTATAACCCAGGTGGAGTATTTAAAATAAGTACGGATATTATGGATAATCCAGGAGAAGCAAAATTTGGATTTACCAAAGAGCAAATGATAGAAGGATTTAAGGTTTTAAAAAGCAAGGGTGTAAAACATTTTGGTATTCACTCATTTTTAGCAAGCAATACAGTGTCCAACGAATATTATCCAACTTTAGCAAGAATGTTATTTGAACTGGCAGTAGAATTAAAAGAAAAAACAGGTGCAGATATTCAGTTTATTAATTTATCCGGTGGTGTCGGAATCCCATATAAACCGGACCAGGAGCCAAATGATATTATGGTAATTGGGGAAGGTGTAAAAAAAGCATTTGAAGAAGTTTTGGTACCAGCTGGTATGGGTGACATATCTATCTTTACAGAATTAGGACGATATATGTTGGCTCCTTATGGACATCTAGTGGCAACTGCCGTTCATGAGAAACATATATATAAAGAATACATTGGATTGGATGCATCAGCAGTTAACCTTATGAGACCGGCTATGTATGGTGCGTATCATTACATTACAGTAGCGGGTAAAGAAGATAAACCATATGATCACAAATATGATATAACTGGTGCTTTATGTGAAAATAATGATAAGTTTGCAATTGATAGAATGCTTCCTAAGGTTGATATTGGCGATTTAATCATAATTTACGATACAGGAGCTCATGGATTTGCAATGGGCTATAATTATAATGGTAAATTAAGATCCTCTGAGTTACTGTTAAAAGAGGATGGAACTGTTCAATTAATCCGCCGTGCAGAGACACCGAAAGATTATTTTGCAACCTTTGATTTCTGTGATATATTAAAGGATATGAAGTATTAAAGTGTTACAGTTTAGATTATGGCATTAAAGTACAGTTCAGCCTGTGGCATTAAAGTACAGCTCAGCCTGTGGCATTAAAATACAGTTCAGCCTGTGGCATTAAAGTACAGTTTAGCTTGTGGCATTAAAGTACATTCTGCTTGTGGTATTAAACTTAAAATAAAAAGTGAATCCAGTAATTGGCAGGTATACACGAAACATAAAGGTATACCTGCCAATTTCGTTTGTCATTCTGAGCCTGCAAGGCGAAGAATCCATCTTCTCCTCCTCCTTCAGCCACAAAATTTGAGCAGTTAGAAGAACATGAACTTGTAAAATCCATCTTCTCCTCCTCCCCCAGTCACCTTATTCCCACATAAATAGTGTCTGCGTTTGTTAAAACTGCAAGAAAAACAGGTATATTCCTTTAAAATCCTTGCATTAACTATCAGGTAAAAGGTCAAAAAAAGTCAGCAAAATCAATGCTTTTAGATTTAATCAGCAGACACTAAATATAAAAATTTGCTTCTACCTATAATGAAAAGGAAGAAAAGTCCGATAAATATTTTAAATAAGAGTGTAACTTTAGAAAGAAAGAAATAGGAGTGAAGGACAATGCGTATTGATGCATATAACAAAATCACACAAATATTCCAAACGAATAATACGATGAAAACAACCAAAACTACTGGAACTTCTGCAAAAGATCATGTAGAAATCTCAAGAGCAGGAAAGGATTATCAAGTAGCGAAACAAGCCCTTGCTCATGTAGAAGATATCCGTATGGATAAAGTAAATGACATTAAAAGACGAATGGAATCAGGCACTTATAATGTGACTGGCGAAGAAGTAGCGAATAAATTAGTAGAGAACTATTTTGATCAAATCATTTAGCCTATGAAAGCCTGTGAACAAAGGATGAAAGAAAAGGAGTTTGAAAATTGGCTAGTTTAATGGAAGAACTTATAACCACGTTAGAACAGGAGTACGAGATATACGAGAAGCTTGTTCCTATAGAAGAAAATAAAACAAAGATTATAGTAAAAGGTGACTTAGAAGCGCTGCAGCAAATAACAGATCAGGAACAAACTGTAATTGAAAAGATTAACTATTTAGAACACAAGAGAGAAGAAGTAGTTAACAATATTGGGATTGTAATCGGTAAAGATTCAAAAGGACTTCGTGTTCAAACCATTATTGATATACTGGACAAGCAGCCTAAGGAACAACAACAATTATCTAAAGTACACGAGAATCTAAAGAAGGTAGTCCAAAGACTTGTTGAAGTGAACAACCATAACAACTCCTTAATACAGCAATCCCTAGAGATGATAGAATTCAATATGAATTTTATACAGAGTGCCAGAATGACTACTATGAATAATAGTTATAACAAAGGCGCCTCCCAAACTGACATGCCGGTTATGGGAACAGGAATGTTTGATACGAAACAGTAAAGCCACCAGAATCTGAAAGGAACAAGGATATAAATATGAGTTTATTTAGCAGTTTATACGTAGGTGTATCTGGATTAAATGCCGGCCAGAACTCCTTGAATACAACATCACATAATTTAGCCAATGTAGAAACTAAAGGGTATGTAAGACAGCAGGTATTGCAAAAAGACAGTACCTATCTGAAACTGGGTATAAATCATGTCTCAACCTTGCAAACCGGATTAGGCACTGATATAGCCGCAGTCAGACAGGTCCGTGATATGTTTCTGGATAAGTCTTATCGTACAGAAGTAGGGCGTAAAGGCTTTTATGAAGTACAATATGAAGGAACTCAGGAAGTAGAGGGCTTATTTGGAGAAATGGAAGGCGTTGCCTTTCAAGACACTTTAAATGATTTCTGGATATCACTTCAGGAACTTTCCAAAGAACCCGACGACATTGTAAAAAGGGCTTCCCTCATACAAACTTCTGTTAATTTTATAGAACGTGCACAAAATATATCAAAGCAATTAAACGATTATCAAGTTAATTTAAATACACAGATTATAAATCAAGTAAATCGAATTAATCAAATTTCAACAGAAATTGGTGATTTAAATAAAAAGATTCGCTATTATGAAAGTAATGGCATGGAACATGCAAATGATTTAAGAGACAGACGAAACTTGCTATTAGACGATTTGGGAGAAATTGCACGAATTACATACAGAGAAAATAAGGACGGTGTGGTTACCGTTAATTTGGAAGGGGTTCAATTAGTTACAGAGGACAATACGTACAAAATAGGACTTGAAAAAGTAAGCGAATCTTCTGATATGCTAAAACCTGTTTGGGAATCAAATGGGGATGATGTATTTGACTTAAGCAGGGCAGCCTCCATCGGAAAGGGAACCGACCTAGGATTGTTGAAAGGCCTTTTAGTTACAAGAGGTACGAAACAAGCCAAATATACAGACATTCCAGACCCTAATAATACAGATCCTGCTTATGACTATCAGGGAAGATTGGATTATTATAATAACCAGGTAGAAACTTCTGTTATTATGAAAGCTCAAGCGCAGTTTGACCGTTTGATTCATGGTATTGTAACCACCATGAATGATATACTTTCCCCTAACAAAGAGATAACAGTTGCAGGTAATACCACATTTACATTTGCAGACGGAACCTCATTAACGGTACCTGCCGGAGGTAAGATTAAGATACTAGATGTTGCTAATGCTCCCGTAGGAATGGATGATAATGAAACAATGGGGGAAGCACTATTTAATCGAAAATCAATGGACCGTTATAAAGAAATTGATGAAAATGATTATGGTGTAGACTTAGACGGAGACGGAAAGTTAGGTAAAATTAAAATATATATGGAAGAAGATGAAACAGATAACTACTCCTTATTCACATTGGGAGAGATTGAAGTAAATCCTAAACTACTTAATAATTATTCTTTCATACCTTTAAGTGTAAAAGGAGGTACTGGAGATTATGGTATTAAGACAGCAGAAAAATTATTGGAAGCTTGGCAGAATCCCTTTGATACCGTATCACCTAATACATTAACCAAGTATAACTTTAATGGATATTATACAGCATTTATGGGTGAAGTAGCAACTCGAGGTGAACAGCTTCGTACTATAAGTGAGAATCAGGGCTCTATGGTTAACAGTATCGATTCCCAAAGGCAGCAATCAATTGGTGTTTCTTCGGAAGAAGAATTAACTAATTTAATAAAATTCCAACATGCATACAATGCATCTGCCAGATATATCACAGTGATTGATGACATGTTAGAACATATTATTATGAGAATGTAAAGAGAGATAGAGGTGAAGAAATGCCATCCACATTTTTTGGACTAAATATAGGTAAATCAGGATTATATACATATCAAGCCGCATTAAATACTACCGCACATAACATATCCAATACAGAAACAAAAGGCTACTCCAGGCAAATACTGAATCAGCAGGCAGGATTTCCATTAAGGGTAAATAATACTTATGGCATGGTTGGTTCTGGTGTAGATGTAGTAAGCATTAACCAGGAAAGAAATTTCTACTATGACTTAAAATACTGGAAGAATAACACCATGTATGGAGAGTACTCTGCAAAAGAGCATTACATGACTAGCATAGAGAACTATTTTAATGAAGTAAATTTAAAGGGTTTTACCACCTCCTTTAATTCATTTCATGACATTTTACAGGAGTTATCCAAAGACCCTTCCAGTAAATCAGTTCGTAAACAGGTAGCAAACTATGGACAAAACCTTACAGAATATTTTAATTCCTTATCAACCAGCATGAAACAAATTCAGGAAAACTGTAATTTTGAGATAAAGAATAAAGTAGACCAAATTAACTCTCTGGCAAAACAAATAGCTACAATAACAAAACAAATCAATACTCTTGAAGTAAATGGCGGAGCAGCCAATGATTTAAGAGATCAAAGAGCTTTATTAGTAGATGAGTTATCTGAAATAGCCAATGTATCTGTTACAGAGCAAAAAGTTGGAGATGGTATTGGCATTACCAGCTATGTAGTTAAATTAGATCATCAAACCTTGGTAGATACCACAGATTACAAAACCTTAAAAGTGGTGCCAAGAAAAGATGATGAAAAAGCGAATCAAAATGACGTAGATGGCCTTTATGATATTGAATGGCAGGATGGGCAAAGCTTTAATACAAGAAGTACAAGCCTGGGTGGTTATCTGCAATCCTTATTTGAAGTAAGAGATGGAAATAACCTAGCAAACTTACAAGGAAAAGCAAAAGGCACTGCTGGTGATACGGAAGTAACTTTATCTGGTACCAATATTAATGATGTAGAAAAATTGAATATCCCAGAAGAAGGGATAATAACTATAGGCAATCATCAATATAAATACAGTAAATTTGAACTTGATGTAGATACAAATGGCAAATATGAGTATAAATTTACCCTTAAAACCCCTTTAGCATCCGATACCAATGATGAATATGCTCATATTGGAGATAGTGTTAATTACAAAGGTATTCCCTACTATATGGGACAGATGAATGAATTTGTACGTACCTATTCCAGAGCATATAATGACATTCACAGAAGCGGCCGTGATTTAAATGACGAAAAAGGGCTGGACTTCTTCAATGGTTATGATAAAGTAACCGGAGATAATTATGATTTCAGTGACCCGGCAGAAGGTTTTAAAAATTATTATAAAGTTACGGCAGAAAACTTTACTGTAACAGACGCCATATTTAAAGATCCTTCTAAAATAGTAACTGCCACTGAAATTACAAATGGCGTAGAAAAAAATGATATTGTAGAAAAACTAATTGCCTTAAAAGAAAATACATCCTTATTTAAACAAGGTAAACCAGCAGCATTTCTACAGACATTAGTAGCGGAGATTGGTATCGATTCTGATAAGGCAAAGTCATTTACAGCCAGTCAGAACAATATTCTTAGTATGATTACCAATCAAAGACTATCCATATCCGGCGTAGACGTAGATGAAGAAGCCATGAATTTGATACGTTTCCAGAATGCTTATAACTTATCAGCAAAAGCCATATCTGTTATGGATCAAATATATAATAAATTAATTAATGAGATGGCTGTCTAGTATTTGGGTTTAAGTGTTTTATGAAATAGAAAAAGTAGCGATGTACAATTAGTTCATTTCATTGTGAAATGATAATTACTAATGAAACCACATATGGAGGTTAACATGAGAATTACCAATAAAATGATGACGAATAACATGCTGTCAAACATCAACAAGAATAAGAATAGTTTAAATACTTTAGATGAACAGTATTCTACAGGTAAAAAAATTCAGCGTCCCTCAGATGATCCCATTGTTGCTGTAAGAGCGTTAAAGTTAAGAACGAATTTAAGCGAGTTGAACCAATATTTTGAAAAAAATATTCCGGATGCTAAGTCCTGGATGGATATAACAGAAACTGCACTTAAGAACATTAATTCAGCAATAACCCAAATGTATCCTATGTGCGTACAAGGTGCTAATGATTCGCTGACAGCAGATAACCGTAATAGTATAGCTCAAAGTTTATCAGAGTTTAAGCAGCAGATATATCAGGAAGGTGATACAAATTATGCCGGAAGGTATGTATTTACTGGGTATAAAACGGATACCAGCTTGATTTTTAAGAATAATATTACAGCGGCTGATAAAATTAACTATAATATTACAGAGACTTTTACTGGTGCTGATATTGAGGCAATATCTAAGGTTACTGGGGAAAATCAATTAAGCCAGTATGATCCTGCCAATCCTGCTGGAACAACTATAAATACACCATCTATAAATAATACACATAGAATTCGTTTATCTTATGATAATTTAGTTCCATTAGCAGCTGATGGTGAATTGACTTATACAGATGCAAGTGGTACTACTACAACAATTACAATAACTAATGTATCAGCAACTAATTCGAAAGCATATTCTCCAGATCCAGGAAAGGTTAATTTTATCCCAGAAACAGGCGAATTAATTCTATCTGACGATGTTTATAATAAGATTAGGATAGCAGATAATATAGAAGTATCTTATGATAAAGCAGAATTTAAAAAAGGTGATTTAAGACCAGAACATTATTTTAAGTGTACCAAAACGGATTCTGGCGTAACACCTAAAAAAGTTACAGATTACACAATTGATTCAGAGGGACAAAAAATACAGTACGAAGTTAATTTCAGTCAAAAGTTAACTATTAACACAGAAGGCAAAGATGCTATTAAACATAGTATTGGCAGAACCATTGATGAAATTCAAGCAGCAATCAGAGATGTTAATACAACGGAAGCTAAGAAAGCGGAAGTTGAAAAATTATTAAAAGATCCTACTATTAAACCTGATCAGACTGCCGTATTAGAAGATATGTTAGAAAAATTAGACACCGAATTTGTATTAAAAACTAAGGTTATGCAGGAAGCCTTCGACAAGGGCATGAAGGAATCCAAAAGTTATGAAGAAACTGTAAATATTGCAAAGGCGGATTTAGGAAGCCGTTATGTAAGGCTGGAAATGACAGAAGACCGTTTATCCAGTCAGCAGACTGATTTTACTGACCTTATGTCGAATAACGAAGATGTGAATTTGGTTGATACTATAATTAAATTTACTTCAGTGCAAGGCATTTATAATGCATCCCTTTCAGCTGCAGCAAGAATCGTACAGAATACATTATTGAATTTCTTATAAGATGATTAGAGTGTTGCCCAGTTGTCGCTGCTATGAAAGCATGTCATTCCTATGAAAGCATGTCATTGCCATGAAAGCATGTCATTACTATGAAAGTATGTCATTCTGAGCGTAGCGAAGAATCTCAGTTTAATGCGAAATTCTTATAAAAGATAAATATATAACTTATTAGAAGGGTAAGGGATGGTATGTTAATTCAAACAAAATACTTTGGAAAGATTGATTTAGAGGAGAGCAAAATAATAACATTTGATCAGGGAATCATGGGGTTTGAGGAATGTAAACAGTACACCATATTATATGACATTGAAGACGGTGAGAATCCAGCCATATCCTGGCTGCAAAGTACCCAAGAACCTGGACTTGCTTTACCAGTGATAAATCCATTTATCATAAAACCAGATTATAACCCTGTAGTAGAAGATGAATTGCTAAAACCGCTTGGGGAAATCAATGAGGATAACCTAGTCCTACTATTAACTGTTACAGTGCCTGCTGATATTAAAAATATGTCTGTTAATCTTAAGGCGCCATTTATCATTAATGTAGATACTAGAAAAGGCCGCCAAGCCATAGTAGAAAATCAAGATTATGAAATAAAGTATAAAGTATATGACATAATTCAGAAAACAAAAGGAAAGAAGGGAGAACGTTAATATGCTAACCCTTTCTAGAAAAATTGGCGAATCGATTATGATTGGCAATGATATAGAGATAACTATATTAGATGTGAAAGGAGATCAGGTTAAGATAGGAATCGATGCTCCAAAAGCGGTACCAGTCTATCGTAAAGAAATATATGTTCAAATACAGAATGTAAATAAAGAGGCAGCAGAAAGTGAAGTTCCTTTAGAAGCCTTAAAGAAATTATTTAAGTAAAATAAAGGTATAAATAGGCAAGGAGCCTTAAATTTAAACCACATGGAGGTGGGAAAATGGCTATAGGAGTAATAAAAGATATGGGAGCTTATAGTGAAGCATCTAAAAATGTACAAGCTTCCAAAATAAATTCTGGAAATGGCATCAATACTTCATCAATTAATGGCATTAATTCCAGTATAAACAACTCAGATAAAGATGACAGTTTCAAAGAAAATAACCTTACGAAAGAAAAGATGATTGCTAGTAAAATCAAAGCAACATTGTCAGAAACCAATCAAAAAGCTACTAGAACAAGATGCGAGTTCAAAGTGAATGAACCTACTAACAGAATCTCAATAAAAGTAATTGACAGGGCAACAGATGAAGTGATTGTTGAGATTCCACCGGAAGAAAGCCTTGATGTATTGGCAAAGATATGGGAACTTGCAGGATTATTTGTAGATGAGAAAAGATAAAGGAGGAGATCAACATGCCAGTTAGAATGACAGGTATGATTTCTGGAATGGATACGGAATCCTTAATTAAAGGGATGGTAGATGCCCAGAGAATGAAAAACAAAAGAGTAGAGGATAAATCTACATTATTAGAATGGAAACAGGATAAGTGGAAAGAATTAAATAAGAAGTTGTATAAGCTGTATACGGATGATTTATCGAAGATGAGGTTACAAGGTAATTATAAGGCAAAAAAGGTTTCTTCATCCAACGAGAATTTAGTGACTGTTACTGGAGGGGTCAATGCGCCTGAAGGATCACATAAGTTAGAAATTAAACAACTAGCAAGTTCACAATATGTTACCAGTGGTGAGATCAAAACGGACAAGAATGATAATGCGACTACATTAAGTACTAAATTAAAGGATTTAGGAGTTAACGCAGGGACATTAATAAATTTTTCTACTAGTGGCAAAACAAAGACACTAGAAGTAACAGAGACAACCACAATAGAAGATTTTGTAAGTACTGCTAAAAATGTTGGATTAAATGCTAATTTTGATATAAATCAAGGCAGGTTCTTTATTAGTTCCAAAAACAGCGGAAAAGCTAATGAATTCGATATTACAGCAACTACTTCCACAGCAACTGCCCCTAAGAATGAGATAAAAGATCTGATTGGATATTCAACACTTTCTTCTGCAGACAAAGCGAAGGCAGATAGCGCATTTGCAATACTTGGAAATGAAACGAGTACAGCAGATGAGGTCAATAGTGCAACAGATACATTAGCTACATTAGCACGCTATAAAATTGTTGACGGGCAAATCAGAGGTGAGATTACTCAAACTGCTATTGATGATGAAGAAGCAGCAATAAAAGCAGAAGTAATGCAAAAGGAAATTGAGTTAATTAAGGAAAAAGCAAGGCAAGAAGGGATTTTAACTAAAGAAGAGATAGAGAATATTAATGAAAATACTATAAATGATACGGAAAAAGCAAGAATTCAGGGTCTACAAGATGAAAAAGTAGCTGCTTCAACTGCAAGAATTAATGCAGCAGTCGAGAAGAAGGTTGCAGAAGCAATTGTAGCAGAGAAAAAAAATGACCAAGGAAGATATACATATATACAAGGTAGTAATCCAGATGTGGACGCTGCAAATGTTTTGGCCATAAGTAAAGCTGCAACCTATCGGGAAGAAGCATTAAAGCCTCAAACAGATGCCAGTGATCAATTAGTTCCATTAAAATTAGATGCTGGTCAATCTAAAGTTGTTCCAGCGCTGGACAGTATAATTAAGTATAATGAAGTAGAACTTACAAACTCATCTAATCTTATCACTGTCAATGGTTTAACTATGACATTAAAAGGTGCAGCAGTTGGAGAAACTATTAACCTTAATGTTTCTAATAACACACAAGAAACCTATGATATGGTTAAAAAGTTCATAAAATCTTATAATGATATTATAAAAGAAATGAATGATTTATACTATGCTCCTTCGGCTAAAGGATATAAACCATTAAGTGATGATGAAAAGCAAGCTATGACAGATGGTCAGATTGAAAAGTGGGAAAAGAAAATACAGGATTCTATATTAAGAAGAGATTCAACATTAGAGTCTGTATTAAACTCAATGAAAAGTGCTATGATGACCAGAGTAGAGGTAGGTGGAAAATCTTACTCTTTAGCTAGTTTTGGTATTCAAACATCATCTGATTACACAGAAAAAGGCTTGTTACATATATATGGTGATAAAGATGATGGAATCTATTCTGCTATGGATGATAAATTAATGAAAGCCCTAGAGGAAGATCCAGAAACTGTAACAGAAGTATTGTCAAAAGTATCCATGAACCTTTATGAAACCATGGGTAAAAAAATGTCTTCCATACCAAACGTAAGAAGTGCATATACATTTTACAATGACAAGACAATGGCTAAAGAACAGATGGATTATAAAAAACAGATTGCAATATTAGAAAGTAAATTAACTGCTATGGAAAATAAATATTATAAGCAATTTTCAGCTATGGAAACTACATTAGCTAAATTGCAACAGCAAACCAATGCACTGACAGGAATGTTAGGTATGAAACAACAATAATAAGTATTAGGATACCATTAGCAGATACGATGTTATGGTATCCTATTTGCACTGTAAATGTTAGGAGGGATTTTAAAATGCCAGTTAATGCAGCAGCAGCATATCAAAACAATAAGATTAATACAGCAACACCTGCAGAATTAACGTTAATGTTATATGAAGGAGTAATAAAGTTTTGCAATATGGCAATAATCGGAATCGAAGAAAATGATGTTAAAAAAGCTAATCTAAATATACAAAAGGCAGAAAAGATAATTACCCATCTTCGTGCAACCTTAGATTTCAAATATCCAGTTGCTAAAGACTTCGATAATGTTTATGACTATGTATTTGACAGATTAGTACAAGCCAACATACGTAAAGACAAAGATATTATTGAAGAGGTATTGGAACATATACGAGGAATGAGAGATACTTGGAAGGAAGTAATGAAGACAGGGAATATTAAATGATTACCATAAATTAAGTGAATAAAATCTTTAACTAAAAATTGAGGTAGTGTAAAGTAACATATAAAATTGAAAAGGGAGGCATTATATGGACAATGCAATATATGTACATATTTTAATAGATACTTTAACTAAAAAAAATTCTTTACTGGATAAATTAATCCAAATTACTACTATGCAAGAAGAATATATAACATTAACACCTCCCGACATAGATAATTTTGAAACCTCATTAAATGAAAAGGAAACGTTAATAGAGAAAATTAATGAGTTAGATGAAGGCTTTGAAAAAATTTATGAACATGTGAAAGAGGAAATTACTTCTAATAAAATTAATCACAAAGAAGATATTTTAGAATTGCAAAGTTTAATAAAACAAGTAACCGAGAAAAGTGCTAAATTACAAGCATTAGAAATAAGAAATAAAAAAAGTTTAGAAATATTTTTTTCAAATAAGAAGAAAGAAATAAAAGATTTTAAACAAAGTAGTAAAACGGCATCTAACTATTATAAAAACATGATGAATCAACAATCGGGAGAATCCTATTTTCTTGACAAAAAAAATTAAAAAAATCTATAAAGAGCTATAAAGTATTAAATTATTTTACCGATATATAAGACAAGTAAGATAAATATTTAACTGTTAGTTTTAAGGTGCGTACGGCTGGAAGAATTAGCAGATGAATATTGGTTACTAAATATAATACTAATGTAGCAAGGATGCTACTGAACATTCCAAGGAGGAAATTAATATGGTAATTCAACACAATATGGCAGCTGCCAACACAAACAGACAATTAGGAATCACAACTGGAAGTTTAGCAAAATCTACAGAAAAATTATCATCCGGTTACAAAATTAACCGTGCTGGAGATAATGCAGCTGGTCTTTCTATTTCCGAAAAGATGAGAGGACAGATTAGAGGTCTTGATCAAGCATCTGTAAATGCTCAAGATGGTATCTCTTTAATTCAAACAGCTGAAGGTGCTTTAAATGAAACTCACTCAATTCTTCAAAGAATGAGAGAGTTGACTGTTCAAGCATCTAATGATACTAATGCATCTGAAGATCGTGATGCAATTACGAAAGAGCTTAATCAATTAACTACAGAAGTAACTCGTATTGCTAACGAAACTGAATTCAATACTAAGAAATTAATGAGTGGTGGTCTTTCCGGCGCAGGTAAGGAAATTAACCTTCAAGTTGGTGCTAATAAAGGTCAAAATATTGATTTCAATATTGGAAACATGCGTGCGTCAGCACTTGGGATTAGTGACGTAGCAAAAGGGGTTGCTAATTATGCTAGTGCTACGGCTAATATTTCAGTGGTTGATGCTGCTATCAAAAAAGTATCTGATCAAAGATCAACACTTGGTGCCCTTCAGAACAGATTAGAGCATACAATTGCTAATGCTGATAATACTTCTGAAAACCTTCAAGCAGCTGAATCTCGTATCCGTGACGTTGATATGGCAAAAGAAATGGTTAAATACTCTAAAGATAATATTCTTCAACAAGCAGCTCAGTCAATGCTTGCACAAGCTAACCAATCTACGCAGGGTGTATTATCATTATTACAATAATTATAACATATTAGAAAAAGGGCTGGCCTTTAAGCCAGTCCTTTTTCTAATTCAGGGGTGGAAAACATGGAAAAATTAAAGAAAATTATTAAAGATGTAGTAAATGAGATTGAAATTACAACGAATTTATTTTATCAGCAGAAGAATCAAGAAGGGTTCGCTCAATTAGAAGGAATTGTATATCTCTTAAATAACATAACTAATAGTATAAGTAAACTTGAATCAGAAGGTAATCATGTTAATATAGATATTGTTAAAATAAACCAGATTTTAACTGATGCGATGAATGCACTGGAAAACTTGGATACAATACTTTTATCAGATATATTAAACTATGAACTAAAAGAAATGTTAATCGATTATCAAGACAGTATTTTATAATGTGATAAATAATAGATTTTTAAGATGTATAGGAGTATAGGATGAACTATTATGAGATGAATCTTAACCTTATTAGAGAGAATAAACCATATTTATATGAACAGATGCAAAAAAAAGCGGATTTGAATAGTAAGGATTTGGAAGATATATATACTACTGATACGAAAGATGGAAAAAAGGCTTTAATTATTAGAAAAGATAATAAAGAATATCGTCTTAATAGTACTTACTATCCGGAAAGGGAAGCAAAGCAATGGGTAGAACAGTACGAGATAAAGAATATGAATACAGTAATCTTGATGTTTGGGTTGGGTAATGGAATATTTTCCAGAGAACTAATTAAGAAGAAGAAAGAATCAGATGTTCTAGTTATATATGAACCAAGCATAGAGATTTTTTATTATATATTACAAAACTTTGATATTACGGATATTCTGGAAAATGCAATTATTATTGTAGAAGAGCTGAATGAAACAAAACTTAATAGTATACTTCTCGAATTACTTGATGTTAAAAATATTTCCTCACAGATTTGGTGTATCCATCCTAAATACAATGAGGCATATAAAAAGAATTTGCAAAAGTTTATGAAGAGTGTAAAGGATATAAATAACCATGAAATTGTACTTATCAATACACAGAAAAATTTTGGCACACGTTATATAACTAATATTCTTTATAATTTGCGTTATCTAAAAAATAGTAATTTGGTGACAGATTATGCTGAATTACTAAATACAGAGGTACCAGCTATTGTAGTTGCAGCAGGACCTTCTCTAGGGTCTAATATAGAAGATTTAAAAAGAGCAAAAGGGAAGTCATATGTATTCGTTGTAGACAGGATATTGGATTATATTCTTGATCAAGGAGTTGAACCAGATTTTATAGTTACAGTAGATCCGATTAAGCCTGTGGAGTATTTCACAAAGAGAACCGATTTGTCAATTCCTTTAATATGCAAATTAGAGTCTAATTGGGAAGTACTAGAGCAGCATAAGGGAAGAAAAATAATATCTTCTTGTGATTATTATATTGCTAAGATGTATAGTGAATTAGGACAAAGCCCCATTGCCATAGATACAGGTAATTCTGTGGCTACAGTTGCTTTCTCTACTTGTATGATGTTAGGATTTAAAAAGATTATACTTGTAGGACAAGATCTTGCATATGATGGAGAGCTTACTCATGCGGGGGGGATAGCTGAGAAGGCTTCAACAGGGGAGATTTATGTTGAAGGGGTGGATGGAAACCAGGTAAAATCTAGATGGGATTGGTATACTTTCTTGCGATGGTTTCAGGATAGGATTACAGAAAATCCAAAATTAGAAGTAATAGATGCGAAAGAAAAGGGTGCTAAGATAAAAGGAACAATTAATATGTCTCTTAGTGATGCAGTTAATAAATATTGTACTACACAAGTAGATATCCGATTATTTGACACACTTGATTATACCTTCGATTCTTCACAGATAGAAGAGGTAAAAACATATTTAGAGAAACAATATAATGAATTAGATGTTTTAAAGAAAAAACTTGAAAAGGCAATTGATATTTGCAACAAACAGATCAAAGAATATGGGAAAAAATATCAAGTATCTAATATGGCGAGAAAGAATGATAAAAAACTACTATCAATTAATAAATATATTAAAGATTCATCAATATATCTTCTTTTAGACTACTATACTTCTGCAAAATCTACCAACCAACTGACTAAGATGTATCAATTTACAGATAATGAGAAGAGTGATATTATAACCACTTACAAAAGTTCTAAGGATATCTATAGTGTAACTATAGAAGCGATAGATTTTGTAAAGCCATTGATGAAGGAAACATTAGAGAATGTATAATTATATTATTATTAACGGCAATATAAAAGACAAGGAAATATGTAGAAAGTCGTATACCATGTATAAACAATGAACTGTGTTAAATGATTAATATCATAATGATAACTACATAATACAGCAATAAGGAAAGAAAGGTATGAGAAATTTTATGAAGGCATTGGTCACAGGAGCGGATGGTTTTATAGGTAGCCATTTAGTAGAAAGTCTGTTAGAACATGGGTATAATGTAAAAGCATTTACATTATATAATTCTTTTAACTCATGGGGATGGGTAGATACCTTACCAAAAGACAAATTAAATCAAATAGAAATTTTTTCAGGGGACGTACGTGATCCTAATGGCGTTTATGAAGCAATGAAAGACGTAGATCAAGTTTTTCATTTAGCAGCCTTAATAGCTATTCCATTTAGCTATCATTCTCCTGATTCCTATGTTGATACAAATATAAAGGGAACACTTAATGTCCTTCAAGCAGCGAGAAAATTAGGGACAAGCAGAATACTCATAACGTCAACTTCAGAAGTGTATGGTACCGCAAAGTACGTTCCTATCGATGAAAATCATCCATTTCAAGGACAGTCACCCTATTCTGCAACAAAAATAGGAGCAGACAGATTGGCTGAAAGTTTTTACAGAAGTTTTAACTTACCAATTTCCATAGTAAGGCCATTTAATACCTATGGACCAAGACAATCAGCTAGGGCAGTTATTCCAACAATTATATCCCAACTATTGACAGGTAGGGAAGAAATAAAACTAGGTTCACTTACGCCAACCAGAGACTTTAATTATGTAAAAGATACAGCAAATGGCTTCATTGAGATAGCAAAGTCGAATAAAACCATTGGCGAAGAAATAAATATAGCAACACAGAAAGAAATATCAATTGGAGAGCTGGCGAATGAAATTATATCTCAGATTAATCCAAAAGCTAAAATAGTGTGCGAAGAAGCAAGACTTAGACCGGAGAAAAGTGAAGTAAACCGTTTATTGGGGTCAAATGAGAAAATCAAGAAATTAACAAACTGGTATCCTAAATACACATTTGAACAAGGAATTAGAGAAACCATTGATTGGATTAAAGACAATATGCAATATTATAAAGCAGATATTTATAATATGTAGGGGGAAGAATAGATGGAACATTTTATACCATTATCTGTTCCAAATCTAAAAGGTAAAGAATTGGAATATGTAACCCATGCAGTGGAAACGGAATGGGTATCTACTGCTGGACCTTATATAACAGATTTTGAACGTAATATAGCTGAATATGTTGGTACGCCAGAAGCGGTTGCATGTCAAAGTGGTACTGCTGGTTTGCATCTGGCCTTGATAGTATGCGGAATATCGGAAGGTGATGAAGTAATTGTTCCAACACTTACCTTCATCGCTGCTGTAAATCCGGTAAAATATCTTGGGGCAGAACCTGTATTCATGGACTGTGATGATAGTTTAACTATGGATCCAAGCAAACTGCGAGAGTTTTGCCAACTAGAATGTAATTTTAAGGATAATCAATTAATAAACAAGAAAACCGGTAGACAGATTAAAGCAATTATAGTAGTTCATGTTTTTGGAAATATGGCGGATATGGACTATATTATGGAAATAGCCCAGATGTATAATCTCAAGGTAATAGAAGATGCAACCGAAGCCTTAGGAACATACTATACATCTGGTAAATATAAAAACAGATTTGCTGGAACCATTGGTGATATTGGGGTTTATTCTTTTAATGGAAATAAAATTATTACTACTGGTGGTGGAGGAATGATAGTTTCCAATAACAAAGAATATTTAAACCAATGTAGATATCTATCTACCCAGGCAAAAGATGATACCTTGTATTTTGTTCATAATGAAATTGGATATAATTATAGAATGACGAATCTGCAAGCAGCATTAGGCTTGGCTCAATTGGAACAATTAGAATCCTTTATATCGATAAAACATAATAATTATATGGAATATGAAAAGTTAGGTATTCCTTTACTAAAGTTTCGTGAAAATATTAGACCAAATTATTGGTTTTATTCCTACCTCACTAAAGAGAGGGATAATTTATTAAATTACTTATCTAGTAAGAATATTCAAACAAGACTAATTTGGAAATTAATACATACATTAAAACCTTATAAAGAAGTACAAGCTTATCATATTGAAAAAGCATTGTACTATTATGACCATGTTTTAAACCTGCCATGTAGTACAAACTTAACGATTAATGATGTTGAAATAGTTGTAAATGAACTTAAAAAGTTTATGAAATAACATCAAGTGATAAACACCAGGGAGGGATACAATTGAACATAAAAGACTTTATTGTATCGGAAGAGAATACTGTTATAGAAGTAATGAGGGCTATAGATCACAATGCAAAAGGCATTGCATTTATTTGCGAGACTGGCAGATTACTTGCGGTAGTAACGGATGGAGATATAAGACGATTTATATTAAAAAATGGGGATCTAAAATGTCCTGTACGTAATATAGCTAATTATACACCTAAATATATTTATAATGATGTTTCCATAGATTATAAAACATTTATGAAAGAGCATTCCATTACTGCTTTGCCTATTGTAAATAAGAAAATGAAACTGTTATCCATTCGATTCTTATATGATAATAGGAATATTAAAAATGCAGACTTGAATGTTCCCGTTGCTATTATGGCAGGAGGTAAAGGAACCAGACTATATCCTTATACACAAATCCTTCCAAAACCTTTAATCCCAGTTGGTGAGAAAACCATTACTGAACTAATTATGGATCACTTTGAAGTCTTTGGCTGTAAACATTTTGATATGATTGTTAACTACAAAAAGAACTTCATAAAATCATTTTTTATAGATAATGAACACAAAAGAGATGTAGACTTTATTGAAGAAACTGAATTCTTAGGTACGGGTGGAGGGCTTAAGCTTCTGGAAGGAAGATATGAAGATTCCTTTTTTGTTACCAATTGTGATATTCTCATTGAAGAGGATTATTCTGATATTATAAATTATCATAAGAAAGAGAAGAATATTATTACAGTGGTATCAGCTATGAAACATATTACGATTCCCTATGGTACTATAGAAGTATCAGAAACGGGTCAAATGGTTAAATTAAACGAAAAGCCAAGCTTCTCCTTCTTAACCAATACTGGTTTATATGTTGTAGAACCTAGATTTCTTCATATGATACCAAAAGATACTTTTATACATATAACAGACTTAATTCAAAATTGTATTAACCAAGGAGAAAAAGTTGGTATATACCCTATAAGCGAACATGCATGGATGGATATGGGACAGATGGAAGAGTTAGAAAAGATGAGAGAAAGGCTGGGAAGCGATGTCAGAAGCTAATAAAATCTTATTAATTGGAGCTGGCGGACATTGTTTATCCGTTCTTGACAGCCTCTTATCTTCTTATCACTATAAAGATATTGGAATCGTAGATAAAAAATATGATATAGTAGAAGCATCTGATAATATACAAAAACAATATACAATAATGAATGTACCTATTGTTGGAAATGATGATGATTTAAGTAAATTATACGAAGATGGCTATACAGATGCATTTATAACAGTAGGTAGTGTTGGTGATGTTACCATAAGGAAAAAGTTATACAAACTAGTAAAAAGCATTGGATATCATATACCAAATATAATAGATAAAACAGGAATTGTAAGTTCACATGCTATTTGTGGAGAAGGTATCTATGTTGGAAAGAAGACCGTAGTCAATGCCAATAGCCAAATAGGTAATTGTGTTATCATAAATACCGCAAGTGTTATTGAACATGAATGTGTGGTTGGCGATTTTGTTCATGTGGCACCTGGAAGTATAGTGTGCGGTAATGTGCATATCGGTAGTGAAACACATATTGGAGCAAGAAGCGTTATAAAACAAGGTATACAGATTGGACAAGGAACCATGATAGGTGTAGGTAGTGTTGTGGTAAAGAATATAGGAAGTTATGTAACTGCTTACGGAAATCCATGCAAAGAGGTGTAATATGGGTAGAACATATATAATTGCGGAGGCTGGTGTCAACCACAATGGGAATTTTGAACTGGCAAAAAAGATGATACTGGAAGGGAAAAAAGCTGGTGTTGATGCAGTAAAATTCCAAACCTTTATAGCTAGTAATCTTGTTTCTTCTTATGCGAAAAAAGCTGATTATCAAATGAAATCAACTGATAATAAAGAGTCTCAACAAGATATGCTAAAGAAATTAGAACTTTCTTTTCAGGAATTTCATTTACTAAAGGAATATGCAGCAGAATTGAATATAGATTTTTTATCAACTCCGTTTGATGAAGAAAGTATAGATTTTCTTGACACACTAAATATGCCTTTCTGGAAGATACCTTCCGGGGAGATTACAAATCTGCCATATTTATTAAAGATTGCGAAAACCAAAAAGCCAATCATTTTATCTACTGGAATGAGTACAATGGAAGAAATAGCAGAGATGTTGGATGTTTTTTGTGACTATAATAGAAATGATATCACTTTATTACACTGCAACACAGAGTATCCTACTCCTTTTCAAGATGTGAATTTATATGCAATGAAGACGCTTAAAGAGAAATTCCATGTGAATGTTGGATATTCCGATCATACCAAGGGTATTGAAGTTCCCATAGCAGCAGTGGCATTGGGTGCAACTGTAATCGAAAAACATTTTACGTTAGATCGCAATATGCTTGGACCGGATCATAAAGCAAGCTTAGAGCCTGGTGAGCTTGCTGAAATGGTAAAAGCTATAAGAAATATTGAATCTGCGTTGGGTAATGAAGAAAAGAAGCCCTCCGAATCAGAAAAGAAGAATATATTAGTTGCTCGAAAGAGTATAGTGGCAAAAAAAGATATTAAAAAAGGTGATATTCTCTCGGAAGAGAATATTACAACAAAAAGACCTGGGAATGGCATATCACCTATGGAATGGTTTAAAATTATAGGTATGAAAGCTGCAAAAGATTTTCAAAAAGACGAATTAATTGAAAGATGATTACAATAATGGATAACTATTATAGATAAGATATATAAGAATAGGCTGGTGCTATGAAAAAAATCATTAGTGTACTAACAGCAACAAGAGCAGAATACGGACTCTTAAAACCTGTTATAACAAAACTGCTACAGTGTAATGAATTTGATGTAAGAATTGCAGCAACAGGAATGCATCTCTCTGAAAAATATGGGCTTACCTATAAGGAGATTGAAGAGGATGGATTTCTTATTGATAAAAAAATAGATATATTAGAGGAATCTAATACAGAAACCGCCATATCTAAGTCAATGGGTACGGCCTTAATCAAATTTGCCGAGTATTTTCAAGACTTAAAACCAAATCTTCTTATTGTTTTAGGGGACCGTTATGAAACTCTAGCAGTATGTTGTGCAGCAATGAATGCCAGAATACCAATCGCTCATCTTTATGGAGGAGAAACCACAGAAGGTGCTATAGATGAAGAGATTCGGCATGCCATAACTAAGATGAGTTATCTTCATTTTACCAGTACATCTGAATACAGAAAAAGAGTTATTCAGCTAGGCGAATCTCCTGATAGAGTATATCAAGTTGGTGCACTTGGAGTGGAGAATATACTTAATACAAATCTTTTATCCAAGGAAGAACTAGAGAAAAGTATACATTTTAAGCTTGAAAAACCATATGCGGTAGTTACATTTCATCCTGTAACCTTAGAAAATAATACAGTGAAAGAGCAATTTCATAACTTGTTATGTGCTTTGGACGAACATCATGAATTAAATTATATATTAACGAAGGCAAATGCGGATGCTAACGGAGAAGTAATTAATACAATGATAGATCGATATGCTTCCGAACATAATAATGTAATTGCTTATCCATCCCTTGGAATACTTCGTTACCTAAGCGCTTTAAAACATTGTAAGATGGTAATAGGAAACTCATCCAGTGGAATTATAGAAGCTCCTTCGTTTGGAATACCAACGATTAATATTGGAGATAGGCAAAAAGGAAGAATACAAAGCGACTCTGTAATTAATTGTATAGCCAGTTCTAAAGTAATTAGTGATGCAATAAATTTAGCATTAAGTGAGGACTTTAGCCAAAAAGCAAGAAATACAGTAAATCTTTATGGTGATGGACATACCTCAGATAGAATAGTAAATATATTAAGAGAGTATATACTTGACGATAAAATTGATTTAAAGAAAAAATTTTATGATATAGATTTTGCGTAAAAGAATCATAATGCTCTAGACGGATTTAATATAGGAGAGTAAATAGATATGAAGAATCTAGCAATTATTCCAGCCAGAAGTGGTTCCAAAGGTCTAAAGGATAAAAATATAAAGTTGTTGAATGGTAAACCTTTGTTAGCCTATACCATTGAAGCTGCTAAGAATTCAGAAGTTTTTGATGAAATATATGTTTCAACAAATTCCAAATTATATGCTGATATTGCAACAGAATATGGAGCATGTGTTCCATTCCTTAGAAGTGAAAAGAATGCAACGGATACAGCCTCTTCTTGGGATGTTATAAGAGAAGCATTATCTCAATATGAAGAGTTGGAAAGATTTTTTGATACAGTAACATTACTGCAGCCAACTACACCTTTGAGAACTGCAGTTAATATAAAGGAAGCATATGAAATATTGGGGAGAAATAATATTAATAGTGTGGTAAGCGTTTGCGAAGTAGATCATTCTCCACTATGGTGTAATACGTTACCAAAAGATTGTTCTATGGAGAACTTTATTAGAAAAGATGTCAGTATGCTACCAAGACAAAAACTAGATACTTATTACAGAATCAATGGCGCCATTTATATGGTTAAAGTGCCATATTTTAAAACATGTAAATCCATATATGAGAAAAACTGTATTGCTTATATTATGGACAAAGAAAAATCCATAGATATAGATGATGAGTTTGACTTTAAGTTAGTAACGGCTATAATCCACATGCTGGGAAACAGTAAAGGGTAGAGTTATGAGGGTTAGTTTTTTGATACAACAAAAGGTGGTGCCAAAATAGAGGGAATGAAGCTGGCTAAGTTAAGGGATGTTGTTTAATAAAATAGCATTCTCTCTTAATAAGCCACTGTGGAGGTTATACATGTCAAAAGCATATTCTATTGAAATACTAGCACATAGCAGTATATACAAAAACAATTATCTAGATAATAATTACAAAGAGAGAAAACTTAGAGTTGATTATTCTGAGCCTGAAAGAATTAATGAAAGCACTGGAATCCTATTACTTATACCAGGGTATGGAGCAAGTATTGATTCAAATGTTTATAAAAAAATGAGAGGGAAATTCAGTGATTTGTATAATTTAATTATACTGCAATGCGATTATTTTGGAAGTGAATTTATGCAAACACCCCAAAATGATGAAATTGGAAAGGCAATAGAGGAAACTATTAAGTATAAAGATAGTAATTATTTAGATAATAAGCAACTTGTTAAGCATTTCAATGCAAATATTGATGAGAATATAGATAATTTAAATGATATGGGTGTTATGCAAGCAATAGATAACATTACAGCTGTGTTGGCTATTATTAATATGTTTAGGAATAAAGGTATGCTAATTAATATAAAGAAAGTTATGATTTATGGACATTCTCATGGAGCTTATTTAGCTTATATGTGCAACCGTTTTTGCCCTCAGTTATTTCAACTTATTATTGAAAATTCTGCATATATTTATCCTACGTATTTAAATAATATACGTTGTCTTCGTTATGAATATAATTCCAATATAATTAGCTTTGATTTTCGATACATGATAAGTAATATTGAGAACTTTCTAGGTAATGAAATCTATTCCCTTGAATATTTATATAGAAATTTTGATAATATGTGCTATATCGTTAGCTACCATGGCGAATTAGATGATATGACTAGTTTGGAAGATAAAAGTGAATTTGCACAAAATATTAATAAAATGGTTTTTATGGGAATTACAAAATCAGATATTGATGGTGAAATGATAAAGTCGTGTAGGCATAGTTTAGATGCAGATTTTCTAATGATGTTTGATATGACATATAAAGCATTTGAAAAAAAGTTCGGGCAAGGAACGGATTTAACGATAACTAATTTGGAAAGCTTTGTTTTAAAGGATAAGATGAAATTATCAATTTGTTATGATACGGGATTTCCGATTATAAGAAAAGTAAAACTTACATAAGATTGGAATGCCCCCCAGCGGACATTGCAATACTGATAATAATGATTGGATTGCTGTTTAACTACTTGGGACGGTTGTCTATTTTCAAAATGTATGCTGAAGATTACAAGTCTTATATTGATAAGTTCAATGATACGACCATTGAACAACAATTTTTCGGAAAAGATGTATACTAAGCTCTTACTGCATTCTTAAGCGTGACGGGGATATCGTCGATTTGTTTTGCTACGTAATTGCAAAACATAATATTCGTACACAAAACAAACATGTTCCCGTTATAGATTTGAAAAGTATAATTGAACTGTTCTCAAAATATTCGCTTAATAGCGTATTCATATGATCCGGAATCACGAATATGAAGCGTCTCTGCCTGATAATGCAGAAGTTACCCAACAGAAAATAAAGTATGGTGGGTATGTATTTAAGATATCGGCTATTTGTTTTGGAACGTATGACCATGAGTGCAGTAAATAGGGTTGAAAGATAGGCTGTTAGAGCCTTGTTGGTAACAAATCATTTTTAACATAGGAGTTGGTGTTTTTGAAAATGGAACAAAATGCTGCTGATACTGATAGGCGTTTCAGCAATAAGAATACTATAAAGGATGATAAAGAAAAGACCGAATTATCCTTCTGCTGAATTATTAGTGGAATCATGTTATCAGGATTCACCAATTGAAAGAAGGAGCTATATGGCATTAAAAATAGAAGAGCTGATGCGAAAAATAACATTACCTAAGAGTATTTTAATAATAATTTTATCATTTCTGACAAGTTTAGAGAAGAAACGGATGCCTTTGTATCATTTCTTCACCAATGTAATGGCAAAGAATTTAAGGCTGATGAAGAAGCAAAAATTAAACATAAAATGCCTGAGATTTTGGATACAGCAAAACTAAATATAGACTCTCTCCTTAATATATTAAAGCACTACCAAAATGCTGATCTTAAAACTGCTCAAGAAGAATTTGATATATTGATGAGCAGAATAAAAGATGATATATTTATCAGTTCGATTGATGACTGGGTCCAAATAACTACTAAAAAGCGGACTTTCTGGACAAGATTTCGTGTCACTCCAGGATATCAATATTTTAGGGTTAGGCCTGTTGAATATGAATCCTACAATATTTCGCAAAATGCAGATGAACTTTTCCATCTTCCGCTTTCCAAGCGGGCATATTCTAATAATGAACGATTCAGTTTAGCAGGTTTCCCAAGCCTGTATTTATCGACAATGCTTCCTTTAGCTTGGCAAGAATGCGGATATCCACAAAAATACTATTATTCTGAATATCAGTATGAGTATAGCTATGATAATACATTTGAAAACTGCTTGATCGACAAGGAATTACAATTTCTCACTTTGTATTCGCCAGACGAAATTTGCAATTGGGGAATATCTGAAAAGTATAATCATTTTGATCTTTGGCTGGACGTCGTTACCAAGTATTTGAAGAGCTATCCTTTGATATTAGCTTGTTCTTTTGTGAATCAGAGTGGTAAGGTTCCATACAAGCAGGAATACATTATTCCTCAAATGCTTATGCAGTGGGTTCAGCGCTATAATTCAGCGGTACAAGGTATTTCATATTTCACTTGTCTTGATACAAGCATGTGGCCAAGGCAATGGTGTGCATATAACATAGTCATTCCAGCCATGGAGCCCTATGACGATAAGATGTACAGTAACATTTTAAGAGATAAATTTTGCTGGACTGTACCTCAATTCTTCACAGTTCCTATAGCCGATAAAAAGTATAACGAACACGATAGAGAAATTATATATGGTTTTCTCAGCGATATAAGAAGTGCCATGAGAACATATCAGTTTCCCATAAAACTTCAAAATTTACTAAATAAAATGACGAATGTTAGTGGCTGCCTTATGAGTTTGCTGGATAATGGAAGTTCTCTACATATGCAGTTGGCATTACAGATGTTGAATTCTCTCGACAGCAATTGTAATCAGCTAAAAACTTTTCAATTGGAGACCTTTATTGATGAAGTATTACATGACAAAGAAGATCCTTTTGTAATTAATGCTTCGAATTTAAAAGATTCCTGTAATATATTTATAAACCTATATAACAGATTTATAGGAAACGGCGGAGCAGTCAACAGCATTGAAAAAATAATTAATAAATATAAAATGCTTTGTTGGAATAACTTTCATCCGCACTCTGAAATAATACTGATTTGTTCTAATGGCACTGAAATTATCGAACCTTTAAAATGGTTACGAGAAAAACACATTTTGCATTATATTAAAAAGATAGAATCTAATGATAATACAGTCGAGTATTTGAAAAAAATCGCAACGGAAGCCAAAGTTTCAATTCAGGATTTTTGGGACATGCCTGTAGGAAATGATGAATGGATTAAAATGAATATTAGATCTATTAAAACACCCATTTTTATTAAGATGAATAATGTTAATACCTTTTCACCTAATGGAACCGTTTCCTATGAATTTGTACAAGCAGGATTCGATAAAGACCTTTTAGCCGAAAAACTAAATCTATCGTTATGAGTATAATAAAATTTGCTTTATGTTTATGCCAAAAAGCAAGGCACCTTACGTTTTGTTCGTAGAGTGCCTTCTCTTTTCCAACTTATTCATTTACATCTACTGTCACGCCGAACTTAAACTCGCCGTGGACATATTTCCCCGTACAGATATTGTTCCTAAAATCTAGATTCCCGATTTATACCACTAGATTAGCACTGGTAAAAACACCGAAATCTGCATAAGTACAGGTAATTGTTACATCTTATTCCTGCATTATTACTAGCGATGTGATATAATTACATCACTATGAGATGATGAAAAAGTCAATTATAAAACACTTAGATAAACGCATTAATAGTTACTATTCACGGCTGATTTAATTAAATAAGCCATTATTCGTATTCAGAAGCCTATAACATAACAAGCAATTAATGGAGATATAAATAACATATGAATATGTAGAGCAGCACTATGCCAATGAAAATAGGTATGGTGTTGTTTTTTATTTTGGTATAGTACTCTACGGCAGACAAGGTAAAACTATTTTGCAGTAAAATTGCAAAATAAGAATAGAAATATTGACCTTTGAGCAAAATAAGCATATAATAATATAATTTTGCAAATAAAATGCAGAATGGAGGGTTTGAAATGTTGCTAGAGTTTAAGACAAAGAACTACAAGTCTTTTGTGGAGGAAACAAAGTTTTCTATGCTTGCAGCTCCAAAGCAAAAAGGCCTTGATTATAGTTTGTGTGAGGAGAAAATAAAAGGAAAAACTCTGAAAGGGTTATGAGTTCTCGGTGGATTTTTTTAATAATGGACTTAGGATTGGATACAGCCTCAGTGTTGATTTAGGAACGTTCCTTGATAGTGAGTATCAGAGAGAAATCCTATCCGAAAAATTGATAGTGAATGGAGAAGAGGTGTTTTGCAGAACTAAAGATTTGTCTTTTGAAAATTTGAAAGTAATAAAAGAATATCTTTCTGATTCTATGGAACAAAACACAGAGGGTGCCATTGATATAGCAAAAAATAGTTTGAATCAAGAGGAGTTATTCTTGATAAATGGTTTTAAACTTATTTTTTCACAGAAACTTGTGAAATTCATAACGGATTGGTTTACAAATAAATTCATGGTGATCTATCGTGCAGATTCCATGCAGCTGATTAAGAGATTTGCCGATCCACAGAAAAAGGCAGTATATGTTGAGAAAACTACAGATAAAGCGGCTAGATTGTTTGGTATTAACTCTAACGCAGTAGGTTATGTAGTCAGTGATGATGATTCTGAGGCAAAGCTATGCTCCATATTTAAAGATGTCAAAAATAAAAAAAATGCGGCTATGGCAGCAGAACTTTTCGAGTCCTATGGAACCATTCGATTTATCAATATGTTTCCACTGGTCATTCGTGCAATACAAACTGGAGGAACATTAGTCGTTGATGAATTCGATGCATCAATCCATCCGATGGCACTTATGAGTATAATTAACGTTTTCCATAATGATGACTTAAATATTCACCATGCTCAATTGATTTTTAATACACACAATCCAATTTTTCTTAACTCAAACCTTTTAAGAAGGGATGAAATCAAGTTTGTAGAACGAGATGATGACAATCATTACAGTACATTGTATGCACTGTCAGACTTTGGAACAACAGGAGAAAAAGGTGTTCGCAAGCATGAAGATTATATGAAGAATTACTTTGTAAGCCAGTATGGAGCCATCAAGGACATCGATTTCACACCTATATTTGAAGAAATCCTTGCAACCGAAGGCGAGGTGTGATGTATGGCACAAAGAAAGCCAACAAAGAAATATTATTTCAGTGTAGAGGGAGAAACAGAGCAGTGGTATTTGAAATGGTTACAGGATAGCATTAATGAAAAAGAAGAAGCTGCCTATAAGGTGACCTTGGATTGCCCTGTTCAGAAGAATCCCCTGAAGAGAGCAAAGTCTCTCGTAGTAACGGGCAAGACAGAAGTGTGGCACATATCTGATTACGAAAGTGATGATCCAATCCATGTCAAAGAGTTTACAGAGACAATGGATAATATGAAAGCAGCTAAATCTCTGGGAAAACAGATAAACTATCAGTTTGGCTATAGTAACCTGACTTTTGATCTTTGGATTGTTTTGCATATGGCTGATTGTAATGCCTTCATTTCTCATAGAAAAAATTATCTTGCACCACTTAATCGAGCCTATGATGAACATTTTGAAAGTATGGATGAGTATGATTACGGAACATGATCGTACATTTGCGTCCTATCAGAACAGACCCAATATTACAAAGGAAATAATGAATAAAATCTATCAGAAACTAAAAGGTGCAAAAATTGTTGAAATGTATATTGGGTATTTAGAAGTTTATAGGCGTCTAAAGGCAGAAGGTACAAAACTTGTATTTGATATCGGTTGGGATGATGAGATGTCGTTGGATAAATATAGGGAATACTTAGAAATTGCTGATTATTTTACACCCAATCAAAAGGAAGCATTAAAAATAACACATTCTTCTAATGTAAGGGAAGCAGCTAATAAGCTAAGCGAATTTTTTGATACAGTAATCATAAAACTTGATAAAGATGGATGTTTGGTAGTTCAAAATGGCAACCATCATATAATTCCACCGCTGCCAAATATTAATGCAATTGATCCAACAGGTGCAGGAGATGCATTCCTAAGTGGTTTCATATATGGAATATATCATGAATATCCTTTGGAAGATGCAATAAAGTTTGGAAATATTACTGGTGGAACTTGCGTTGAGGATATTGGCTGCTTAACAAAATATGTTACTGAAAAAGAGCTATTAGAGATTGCGAGCAAAGTGTATAAGTAATTGGAAAATTAGCATTACCTTTGAATGTTATTCTGTAGAAGGGTATCATAAAATGCAGTAGTTATGCTTTAAGCGATGTAAAAGAATCCATATAAGTATGACAAAAAAGTAAAACAAGAATTATTAGATTCATTTTAATCACTGGAAATGGCAGAGTAATTACTAACAAGATTTCGTAATTAAAGAAGTAACAGTGAAATCCAAAAGTTACAGAATATTCTTGCGGGGTGAAACCCCAGTTCCGGAAATTCAGACAAAAGCTGCTAATGGTTTTCTTAGCAGCTTTTATAGAATAGATTAAAGTAGACATTAAATCACTATCAATAAATGATTTAATAATAGAACTGTAAGAAACTTTATGAATTAAATATAGCATATCTTTTCCAATTGTACAATATTGGTAAAACGACAATTTTATCTATTAATCTATGTGCAATCTGCATACAATATATTACAAAATATTTCATAATTCGCAAACTTACCCCCCCTTGATTTTCCACAAAGACCAAGTTAAAATATTACATCTTCATCAATTGATAGAAGCAAATAAATATGCTATACTAAAGATATATTTACTAAAGATACGAGGAGATATATCATGACGACAATCAGTGCATGTTTAATAGTTAAGAACGAAGAAAAAATTCTTCCAAGATGTTTGGACAGCATAAAGGATATAGCAGATGAGATTGTTATTGTTGATACGGGATCAACAGATAAAACAAAAGAAATAGCAGGGAATTATACAGACAAAATCTACGATTTTAAATGGATTGATGATTTTGCTGCCGCCAGGAATTTCTCCTTTTCAAAGGCAACTATGGAATATATATATGTAGCAGATGCAGATGAAGTCATTGATGAAGAAAATAGAAAGAAATTCCTTCAATTAAAAGAAGCTATGCTTCCGGAGATTGAAATTGTTCAAATGAAATATGCCAATCAGCTGCAGTTTAATACAACTTACAATTTTGATATAGAATATCGTCCAAAGCTCTATAAACGTGTACGTAATTTCTATTGGGTTGATCCCATTCATGAATCAGTCTCTTTGGAACCTATAATCTATGATAGTGATATTGAAATTTTACATTTACCATTAAGTAATCATGCACCTCGTGATTTTGAGATATTTCAGAAAATAATTGGCCGTGGGGAGTTATTATCAAAGAAACTAATTCATATGTACGCCCGGGAATTATTTATTGTTGGAACCAAGGAGGACTTTCTTAAGGCTGAAAGTTACTTTGAAAGGCTTTTAGAAGAGGATTCTTATTCATTTTCCTACGAAGAGTTAAAAATTATTCAATGCGTCTTAGTAAAATGCAGCAGTCTTAAAAGTGATTTAGCAAGTTTATTAAAGTATTCATTAAATAATGTTGCCGGGGATAAACCTAGTGCCGAAATATGTTATGAATTAGGTGAATATTTCTTTGCTTTGTCTGATTATAAAGAAGCAATTATTTGGTTTTACAATGCGGCTTATGAAACGGAATGTGAGTTAAATATTCATTACGGTGGGGATTATCCATTGAAAAAGCTTTCAGCCTGTTATGAAAAGCTGGGAAATATTGAGCAAGCTAAGGCTTATAGTGAACTAGCCAGCCAATGGAAACCGGAATAGGTGATAAAAAGAATTGATATATAAAAACATTTAAAATTCATAAAATAAATATTTTTAAAATAGTTATAAAGTGTATAAATCACATATTGTTAGGTGGGACCGTTTATTCTTAAAGGAGGAAGATATTATGTTTTATATATTACTGATTGTAATAATATTTATTGCAGACTTTAAAATTAAAGCGTACATTGAAGAAAACAAAGAAATGCATAAAAGTGAGGAAATTTTAGATGGTAAGATTATTTTAGAAAGATACCATAATAAAGGTGCTATGCTTAATTTCTTGGAACACAATGTTCATCTTGTCAAAGTGATATCTCTTTCTTTATTTGGAATCGTCCTTTTATTATTTGCTTGCCTTTTACCTAGAAAAGATAACCGCATTATGAAACTGGCTTTATCTTTTATACTTGGCGGTGCATTAAGTAATATTTATGACCGTTTTAAGAGAGGATATGTTGTTGATTATTTTAGCTTTAAATTCTTGAAGAGGATTGTTTTTAATATTTCAGATATATGTATTTTTATTGGTTCTTTCATTATTATTTTATTATCCATTTTCAAAAAGAAGTAATTTTACATCGAATAAACAAATCCAAAGTAATTGATTTTACTGACATTTCTAGTTGTTTGTGGTATAATTATTGTAAGGGTTTTTGAGGAACCCAATAGTTAAAAATATTTAGTAAATTTTTATTTTTGGTCACAAAAATTTCACTTCATACGTATTGATTTATCCGATTGGTAACATTATAATGAAGTGTGACTATCAATTTTGGATTATTTTTGATATAAATATAGTATTTACAAAATACATGACTTATTTGGGAAATAAGTAAGAAGCAAAGCAAAGGTGCTTTGACTTAGGACAGGAGGTTGGAATGGATAATAACGATAATAAACGTGGGCCAAACGTGAATAATAAGAAGCCATTTATCTATACATTAGTGGCAGCTATTCTTTTCTTGTCACTGTTTTCCTACATGACCAATCGAATTAAGGAGGGCAGCAGTAAAGAAATAACCTATAATCAATTTATAAAAATGGTTGATAATGGTGAGGTAAAATCTGTCCTATTTGACTCGGATAAAATAGTAATTGAACCAAAAATGCAAGAAAATCCTATGTATGATGTGAAGTATTTTACAGGTTATGTAAAAGATGATACTTTAGTGGATCGATTACTGAAAGCAAAAGTAGATGTTAATGGGAAAATAGTAGATACCCGTACTACATTGGTTGATATTATTGTGGCTTGGGTTTTGCCATTTGTGCTTATATATGGTGTAATGTGGTTTTTATTTAAAATGATTACCAAGAGCAGTGGTGGTATGATGGGAGGCGTTGGTAAGAGTAATGCCAAAGTCTATGTGGAGAAAGAAACCGGTGTTACTTTTAGAGATGTGGCAGGTCAGGAAGAAGCCAAAGAATCTTTAACTGAAATCGTGGATTTCCTACACAACCCTGGAAAATATACCCGTATTGGTGCAAAGCTTCCCAAAGGTGCTTTATTAGTAGGCCCTCCGGGAACAGGTAAAACACTTCTTGCCAAAGCAGTGGCAGGTGAAGCAAAAGTTCCATTTTTCTCTTTATCAGGTTCTGATTTTGTGGAAATGTTTGTCGGTGTTGGTGCTTCCAGAGTTAGAGATTTATTTAAACAGGCACAGCAAATGGCTCCATGTATTATCTTTATCGATGAAGTGGATGCCATCGGTAAGAGCAGAGATAATCACTATGGTGGTGGAAATGATGAAAGGGAGCAGACTTTAAACCAGCTGTTATCTGAAATGGATGGTTTTGATTCTTCCAAAGGTCTTGTTATCTTAGCTGCAACCAACCGTCCGGAAGTTTTGGATAAGGCTTTACTTCGTCCAGGACGTTTTGACCGTCGAATCATCGTGGATAAACCGGACTTAAAGGGAAGAATAGATATATTAAAAGTGCATTCTAAAGATGTATTAATGCACGATTCCGTTGATTTAGAAGCAATTGCCTTAGCTACATCAGGAGCAGTAGGTTCTGATTTAGCCAATATGATTAATGAAGCAGCTATTCTTGCGGTTAAACAGGGAAGAACAGTTGTAACTCAGGAAGATTTATTTGAATCCGTAGAAGTGGTCATTGCAGGTAAAGAGAAGAAAGATCGTATTCTTGGCAAAGAGGAGAAGAAAATTGTCGCTTACCATGAAGTAGGTCACGCTTTGGTTACTGCGTTAGAAAAGAATTCGGAACCGGTGCAAAAGATTACTATTGTACCAAGAACCATGGGTTCTCTGGGATATGTAATGCAGGTACCAGAAGAAGAGAAATATTTAATGAGTAAGGATGAAATAATAACAAGAATTGTTACTCTTTTTGGTGGCCGTGCCGCTGAAAAGATTATATTTAATTCCATTACAACAGGTGCTTCCAATGATATTGAGAAAGCGACCCAGCTGGCAAGAGCTATGGTTACTCAATATGGTATGTCAGACAAATTTGGTTTGATGGGACTTGAGTCTATTGAAAACCGTTATTTGGATGGACGACCAGTATTAAACTGTGGAGATGCTACTGCTGCAGAAATTGATCACGAAGTAATGAACATTTTGAAAGAATGTTATGATAAAGCAGAAGCACTTTTAGCTGAAAATCGTGAAGTGCTGGATAAGATTGCAGATTACTTGGTTGAAAAAGAAACCATTACAGGTAAGGAATTCATGAAGATATTCCATGAAGTAAAAGGTTTACCAGAAGAAACCAAGAATGAAGAAGAGCTAAAGAATGAAGATAAGCCAAGGATTGAAGAAAAACCTAATGAAGTAATCGATGTGAAACTGGCAGAAACAAAAGAAGAAATAGTTGAAACTCCAGATAATAGGGAAACAACTCATTTGTAATAACATCCTAATTGAAAGGACTATGAAATCGAAGGTAAAACCTTTCGTTTTTCTAGTCCTTTTATTAATGTAATGATTAGGACATCAAAAGCCTTATATTAATTAAAATATGAAGGACAGTTGTAAAACAGTTGCAAAACGGTTGCAAACGGTTGCAAAACAGTTGTCATTCTGAGAGCGTTAGCTCGAAGAATCTCAGTTTAAAGAAAGAATCTTCGAGCATAATTCAGCAAGCTGAATTTGCTCTCAGAATGACACGCTTTCATAGCGACGACACAGAAGCTCTTAAAATGACACTCAGTAATTTGCCACCCAATTCATTTATTTTCAGATTAGGAATTGACAGAACCATTTATAATGATTACATTTAACATATATGATATGATGTAAGGACGTACAGATATTAGAAAGGAATAAATATGGTTTTTGATATAGAAGAAGAATTAAAGAAGCTTCCCGCCAAACCAGGTGTATATATTATGCATGACAACCGGGATACAATAATATATGTAGGAAAAGCCATAAGTTTAAAAAACAGAGTTCGGCAGTATTTTCAAAGCAGCAGAAATCTTACTCCAAAGATTCAACAGATGGTTAGTCATATTAATTATTTTGAATATATTATCACAGACTCGGAATTAGAGGCATTGGTTTTGGAATGCAATCTGATTAAAGAGCATAGACCCAAATATAATACCATGCTAAAGGATGATAAAAGTTATCCTTATATTAAAGTGACGGTTCACGAAGCATATCCAAGGGTACTATTTGCCAGACACCGGGACAAGGATAAAGCCAAATATTTTGGACCTTACACAAGTTCCAAATCCATAAAGGATACACTGGAATTACTTCGGAAAATATATTTTATAAGGACCTGTAATCGAAATTTACCAAAGGATATTGGTAAGGACAGACCTTGTCTTTATTACCATATTAAGCAGTGTAAAGCACCCTGCCAGGGTTATGTTTCAGAGGAAGAATATAAAGTATCTATCCAAAAGGTACTGGAATTTCTAAATGGTAACTATTCTTTGGTGACCAAAGAGTTGGAAGAAAAAATGAAACAAGCTGCAGAGAATCTGGAATTCGAAAATGCAGCGGAGTATAGAGATTTGCTAAACAGTGTCATGCAAATCACTCAAAAGCAGAAAATTACCAGCAGTGAATTGGAAGATCGTGATATATTAGCTTTGGCAACTACAGGAAGTGAAGCAGTGGTACAAGTTTTCTTTATCCGAGGGGGCAAATTAATTGGCAGAGATCATTTTTACCTGACTGGTATAGAAAATGAAACCAAAAGTTCCATTTTAACAAGCTTTGTAAAGCAATTTTATGCCGGCACCCCTGTCATTCCAAGAGAGTTAATCTTAGGAGAGCCAATTGAGGACCAGGAAATTATAGAAGAATGGCTTACATCGAAACGAGGGCAAAAGGTATATATTAGGGTTCCGGTTAAAGGAGAAAAGGAACGATTGGTAGAGCTTGCAAGAAAGAATGCTTCCTTAGTATTGCAGCAGGATGCTGAAAAGATAAAACGAGAAGAAGCCAGAACAATCGGTGCCTTAAAGCAAATTGGTGATTTATTAGATATACCGGGCATTAGCCGAATTGAGGCTTTTGATATATCCAATACCAGTGGCTTTGAATCTGTCGGGTCTATGGTAGTCTATGAAAATGGTAAACCAAAAAGAAATGATTATCGTAAATTTAGAATAAAATCTGTAAAGGGACCTGATGATTATGCTTCCATGGAGGAGGTTCTTACCAGAAGATTTACTCATGCTATTCGGGAAGGGATTCCATCACGAGAAGGGGAAGAACTTGTACTGCGAGAAGAACTTGCATTACGTGAAGGGCTTGCTCTTCCAGAAAATCATGTACTCCACGAACAGCAGGAATTAAAAGAAAAGAGTTTGGTTCAGGAATACGGAAGTTTTAATAAACTACCGGACTTAATTATGATGGATGGTGGTAAGGGTCAGGTTAATGTTGCCAAGAAAGTATTGGATGACCTAAAATTGGTAATACCCGTATGCGGCATGGTAAAGGATGATAATCATAGGACACGGGGACTTTATTATAATAATACGGAAATCCCCATCAATACACACAGTGAAGAATTTAAACTGATAACAAGAATTCAAGATGAAACCCACCGATTTGCAATAGAATATCATAAGCTGCTTCGTGGAAAATCACAAATACATTCTGTATTAGATGATATTAAGGGTGTTGGAGCTACAAGAAGAAAGGCTTTGATGAAACATTTTCAATCTGTGGAAGCTATTAAGGAAGCTAGTGTGGAAGAACTGGCTGCAGTGAATTCTATGAATAAACCTTCAGCAGAAAAGGTATATGAATTCTTTCATTCATAGGTGCTATCTTCCGGTGTCAGGCACCAAACCACCAACCTTCACCGGCACCAGTCTTCCCCCCTCTTCCCCCCTCCGGTGCCAGGCACCATTTTGGTGCCTGGCACCGGAAAGTAAGATGCCATCCAATAATATTGTTTACATTATGAGAACCTATATGATAAAATAGTAAAATCAATGCAGAATTATAAATTTATTGTTTTCAGGAAATAGGAAAGGAAGTATAAATATGTATACTGTAGAATTAGCAACCCTAATTGAAAAAATGAATCTTGAGGTTCTAACACCGGATATGGACTATAAACATATTAAAATCTGCCAACCGGAACTGAACCGTCCGGCTTTACAATTGGCAGGATTTTTTGATCATTTTGATTCTGACCGTGTTCAAATCATTGGGCGTGTAGAAGAAGCTTATATGAGAAAAATGGAGAAAGATCATGGTATAGGCATATTGACAAGATTAATGGATTATAAGATTCCTTGTATTGTATTCTGCAGGAGTATTGAAGTACAGCCAGAATTGATTCAATTAGCGACGGAAAAAGGTGTACCTATTTTAAGGACAAGTAAAACCACATCTTCCTTTATGGCAGAAGTGATTCGTTGGTTAAATGTTGAGTTAGCACCCAGAATATCCATACACGGTGTTTTAGTAGATGTATATGGTGAGGGTATCCTAATCACTGGAGAAAGCGGCATTGGTAAAAGCGAAGCTGCTTTGGAATTGATTAAGAGAGGGCATCGCCTTGTAACCGATGATGTTGTAGAGATAAAGAAAGTAAGCGATGAAACTTTAATCGGAATGGCACCGGATATAACAAGACATTTTATTGAACTAAGAGGTATTGGAATTATCGATGTGAAAACCCTGTTCGGTGTTGAAAGTGTTAAGAATACCCAGTCCATTGATTTGGTTATTAAGTTAGAAGAGTGGGATAAGGATAAGGAATACGACAGATTAGGTTTAGAAGAACAATACACAGAATACCTTGGAAATAAAGTAGTATGTCACTCCATTCCGATCCGTCCAGGACGTAATCTTGCTATAATCGTAGAGTCTGCCGCAGTTAACTACAGACAAAAGAAAATGGGCTATAATGCTGCACAGGAATTATATAATCGTGTAACGAATAATTTAATGAAGAAAAATAAAATTAATGAAGAATAGACAACGCTAGGGAAGGAGAATGGGATTGTTTCAAAACTGTGAGATATCATTCTTCAGAATTGAGCTTTGTCATTCTGAATTATGCCCGAAGAATCCCATTTTAAAGAGGGATTCTTCGCCTGCGGCTCAGAATGACAGGTCTTATGACAAGTCTATGACAGGTCTTATGACAAGTCTATGACAGGTCTTATGACAGGTCTTATGACAGGTCTTTTGACAGGTCTTATGACAGGTCTTTTGACAAGTCCTTTGACAAGTCTTTTAACAGTTTTGCTTCAACCTCAGGTAATAATATGGAAAAGTTATGTTTTGGAATTGATATTGGTGGAACAACAGTAAAATTAGGGCTATTTACAGAGGAAGGTAATCTGGTTGACAAATGGGAGATTACAACTAGAAAAGAAGAGTCCGGCCGTTACATATTAAGTGATGTAGCCAAGTCCATAGAAAGTAAAATAGAAGAACGAAATTTATCTAAAGATCAAATCGTTGGCATAGGCGTAGGTGTACCTGGACCTGTTACTGCCGATGGAACGGTTATACAATGTGTAAATTTAGGCTGGGAAATCGTAAATGTTGCTAATGAAGTAAAGGCACTTACCGGATTTCAGGCTAAAGTTGGCAATGATGCCAATGTAGCTGCCTTAGGTGAAATGTGGCAAGGCGGCGGTAAAGGTTATAATAGTATAGTTTTGGTTACCTTAGGAACTGGAGTAGGAGGCGGCGTAATTGTTGATGGTCAAATTATTACCGGAAGTAACGGTGCAGCCGGAGAAATTGGACATCTTCTGGTTAACTACGAAGAAAAGGATAAATGTGGCTGTGGAAAGACTGGCTGCTTAGAGCAGTTTGCTTCTGCAACTGGTATTGTAAAGGAAGCAAAAAGACTTTTAAGCAAATCTACTGAGCCTTCAAAGCTTCGTGAATATGAACAGCTGTCAGCAAAAAATATATTTGACTGTGCAAAAGAAAATGACAAGTTAGCATTAGAATTAGTGGATCAGTTAGGAAGATATTTAGGCATTGCATTATCCCACGTGGCTGCTGTTGTTGATCCACAGGCTTTTGTTATTGGCGGCGGCGTTTCCAAAGCTGGCAGCATATTAACCGATGCTGTGAAAAAATATTATAATCAATATGTAATGTTAGCATTAAAAAATAAAGAATTTAATCTTGCGGAACTTGGTAATGATGCAGGTATATTTGGATGTGCAAGACTTATTCTAGGTCATTAACTTTTAGTGTTGCCAAATTCTATTAAGTATTGTATGATATGTGTAGTTTTGGAAGGTATACAACTAGCAGGTTTACGCATATAATATTAGAAATATGTAAATATTAGCCTTAATCGGCTGATGACATTTTAGAAAGAGGAAATAAAATTGAATGAGGATTTTTATCAAAAACTAAAAGGTATTGTAAAAGACGAGCAAATATTGATAGAAGAACCTCTTGCAAAGCATACCACTTTTCAAATAGGCGGACCGGCAGAATTTCTTCTTCTACCTGAAACTAACAATCAGGTAGTTTCAGTGATAAAATTCTGCAGGGAAAGTAATATCCCTTTTTATGTAATTGGTAATGGAAGTAACTTACTAGTTAGTGATAAAGGATACAGAGGGATCATCATTAAAATTGGACAATATATGAGTAATATTATTATCCAGCCATATAATCGAAAAGATGATAACATACAGGACAGCCCTAATTCAGAAACGGATACCCAGGAAGTACCTGCTGGTGAAGAAACATTATACCTGGTTAAGGCAGGAGCAGGAGTATTACTTTCTAAATTAGCTAACGTAATAGCGGAACATGAATTAACCGGTTTTGAATTTGCATCAGGTATACCAGGTTCTTTAGGTGGAGCTGTAACCATGAATGCTGGTGCCTATGATGGAGAAATGAAAGATTCTATTATTGGTGCTACAGTAGCAGACCAGTCAGGTAACATTCTGTACCTAAATAAAGAAGAATTAAAACTTAGCTATAGAAAAAGTATTATTCAAGAAAAGAATTATATTGTACTGGATGCGTCTTTTGTTTTCCCACTTGGTGATAAAGAAGAAATCAGAAATAAAATGAACAATCTGAATGAAAGAAGACGTGACAAACAGCCTTTAGAATATCCCAGTGCAGGCAGCACTTTCAAAAGACCGGAAGGAAATTATGCAAGTAAACTAATTATGGAATCTGGCCTTAGAGGTTTTCAGGTTGGGAATGCACAAGTATCTGAAAAGCACTGTGGCTTTGTTATAAATAAGGGAGGAGCAACTGCTACTGATGTTATGACATTGATTACAGAGATAAAGCGGATTGTTTTTGATAAATATGGAGTCATGTTAGAACCAGAAGTAAGGCTTTTGGGTGATTTCCAGAAACTCGGTTAGTTTGAAAAATCAAGGATTGTTTCAAAAAGTGAATTTGATAAACAATTCACTTTGTAGATTTGTGCCATGGCACAAATTCGCCAGATAGCAGCAGAGGGAGCGAATTTTTATGAGACTGGTAATAGTTACGGGAATGTCAGGTGCAGGTAAAAGTTCAGTACTAAAAATGCTGGAGGATGCTGGGTATTTTTGCGTCGATAATCTTCCTATACAACTTATATATAAATTAGTTCAGCTAACCTTTAGCGGAACACAGAATATTGACAAAGTAGCATTAGGTGTGGATATTCGTAGCGGACAAGCCTTAGAGGAACTGGATGAAGTTTTGAATCAAATGGGTATGGATGGCTATCCATATGAGATACTGTTTTTGGATGCTAGTACTGAAGTATTGGTAAAGCGTTTCAAGGAAACTAGAAGAACCCATCCTTTATCAGGAGCAGGGCGGGTAGAACAAGGTATCGAAATGGAGAGAGGAAAGCTAGAATTCCTTAAGAAAAAGGCGAATGTTATTATAGATACAAGCCAGTTACTAATAAGAGAATTAAAAGTTCAAATTGATAAAATATATTTAAATAATGAAAAATACAATAATTTCTTTATTACCATTCTATCTTTTGGATTTAAATATGGAATACCCATGGATTCTGATTTAGTATTCGATGTAAGATTCTTACCTAATCCATACTATATTCCGAATTTAAAGCCAAAGACAGGAAATGATAACGAAGTGAAAAAATATGTAATGGAATCTGAAATGGCTCATATATTTTTAAGTAAACTGGAGGATATGATTGCATTTTTAATTCCAAACTATATTGCAGAAGGAAAAAATCAGTTAGTTATTAGTATAGGCTGTACTGGCGGAAAGCATCGTTCCGTTACCTTAGCCAATGAACTGGCGCAAAGGCTGCAACATCTTGAATATGGATTAAAGGTGGAGCATAGAGATATTATGAAGGATACTTTGAGAAATCATTAAGATATGTCACTCATGTATCTGAAAGATTTTGATAATCTTAATAATGAAAATGAATGTTATTGAGACATCAAAAGGGGGATAGGGCATGTCATTTTCCAAAGAAGTAAAGGTGGAATTATCGAAACAGATTAGCCCCGGGAGGCATTGTCAGATAGCTGAACTGGCAGCAATTATCAGTTTATGTGGAAACATTATTATATCTGAATACGATAGATATATTCTAAAGCTCCATACGGAAAATCTGACAGTAGCGAGAAAATACTTTACATTAATTAAAAAAACCTTTAAAATAAATACAGAAATCTCTGTAAAACAAAATAATTATCTGAAAAAGAATAAAACCTATACAATGGTTATTGTAGATCATGACATAGTTATAAAAATCTTACAAGCTACTAAGTTAATGGATGAAAATAAAGAAATTAACGAAAACTTATCTGTAGTAGATAACCTGGTTATTCAAAATGCTTGCTGCAAAAGGGCTTTTATCAGAGGTGCATTTTTGGCAGCTGGTTCTATGAGTGAACCAAAGAAAACTTATCATTTTGAGATAGTTGCACCAAATGAACCGAAGGCAAGACAAATTCAAGAAATTATCAATACCTTTGACATAGATGCAAAAATTGTGACTCGTAAGAATCATTTTGTCGTCTATGTAAAAGAGGGTTCACAAATAGTTGACCTATTAAACGTTATGGAAGCTCATGTATCTCTTATGAATTTGGAAAATGTCCGAATATTAAAAGAAATGAGAAACTCCATTAATAGGCAGGTGAACTGCGAGGCTGCTAATATTAATAAAACAGTACAGGCAGCAACCAAGCAGATTGATGATATAATATATATAAAGGAACAGATTGGTTTCAGTGAATTATCTGAGGGGTTGGAGGAAATTGCATCTTTACGCATAGAATATCCAGAAGCATCACTGAAAGAATTAGGGGTTCTGCTTAATCCACCTATTGGAAAATCTGGTGTTAACCACCGATTAAGGAAATTAAGCACTTTAGCAGATAATGTTAGGAAACAGAAGGAGGAAGTAAATTATGGTAACAAAGAAAATGACAATTAAAATTCCCACTGGATTAGAGGCTAGGCCAGTCGCATTATTAGTACAGGTAGCAAGCCAATATGAAAGTGCTATTTATGTAGAATGTGAAGAGAAGAAAGTCAATGCGAAAAGCATTATGGGAATGATGAGCTTAGGATTAGCCGCCGGTGAAGAAGTGACTGTTTCTGCTGAAGGATCCGACGAACAAGCTGCTATTGAGAATATTGAAAAATATTTAAGTGCTAAATAGATTCCATATAGGGTTAAAGGCTGTTATGAAACGGTCATTCATAAAACTGTCATTCTGAGTCCGATTTAAAAGAATGCCTGTAATAAAACTGTCATTCTGAGTCCGATTTAGCTTTGCTAAATTGGGCGAAGAATCCCATTTCAACGTGAGATTCTTCGCTCATAATTCAGCAAGCTGAATTATGCCCTCAGAATGACAGTTTTTATTTTGCAAGCTGAACTATGTTCTCAGAATGACAGTTTTTATTTTGCAAGCTGAA
>ENA-UOOI01000215-UOOI01000215.1-fermentation-metagenome-genome-assembly--contig:-NODE-215-length-73944-cov-6.984328_pt1 | contig 73944 bp, 71 predicted proteins | sample MGYA00245779_ERZ724027 | MGnify/ENA primary metagenome ERZ724027 (study PRJEB28704, sample SAMN03018318) | fermentation metagenome | biome: anthropogenic terrestrial biome; feature: soil; material...
TCCAAAATCGCTATTTGGATTTGCATTCTTGCTTTGTTCAGTTTTCAAGGTTCGCGGATATTTCTTATTATAAACAGACTTCATTGTTTTTGTCAACAACTTTTTCTGTTCTGGTTTTGGCCTCTTGAACAACGACCTTTATAATATTAGCATGAGATTATGAGATAGACAAATGTTATCTACCTGCTATAAATACCATATTTTAGGGATTAACTCATTTGGGCTCTGTTTTCCTGTGTATCTTATTAGTAACAATCCTTAAATTAATTAGTCTGCTTGTTGATTAATTCATTAAGTGGCGTCCCAAAGTAAACATCGGGAACTGTACCGGGAACAATGACATTGATCACCGGTATTAAGGTGCTAACTAAAGCTTCTGCACTAACAAGAGGAACCACAATTCTAACCCGAGCCTTAATCTCTACAGATAGACGGTAGAGTGTCTGGTTGATTCCTTTTTCGATAAATTCTTCTGAAACTGATGTTTCCACTGTACCAATTGGAATTACTTTAATAGGAATTAAGGGTCCCCTACCAGCTAATATTTTACCACCAATAACTTGACCTAAAGGAATGTATAGTTCCTGATGAGAGAGATCTTTCAAGGTATCTTGTACCGAAAGGGAGGTGTCTGAAGCAATACGGTTCACTTCACCTGTATTAACCTGGATAAATGTAATCTTACCTTGACTATCGGTCTCGGTATAAACCAATCGATCATACAGAATACTTTTGGCGATACGTTCGGTAACCGAATTGTTAATCGCCCGTGTAGCAATAGTAGTTGCTCTAACTCTTGCCATCTCTAGAATAACCGGTCCTAATCTAGCTTCTAAAAACCAATAACCAAGCCAAAAGAGCAACAAGAAAATTATTAGCACAGAAATGACTTTAACCATGAAGATACCTCCCCTTTGTTTATATAAAAGAGGAGGTATTTATAGACCAAAGATCTAGATTCTTAGAACAAATGTAGTCAATTATTTTTCACTTTTAAAAACAGGCTATTAGTCTGTTCGTAACACTACTTCAACCAGTTTTTCAAGCCATAAAAAATATATAATTCGATACCTTTAAAATCTACAAAGTGTAGGCTCTACCTGGTTTAAGTAAAAAGTAAAAATTACTCAAAAAACTTAGCTAAATTAGGATTATCAACTACATCGATAAGACCGCCACCTAAGCAAACTTCATCTTGATAAAAAACAACTGCTTGTCCAGGTGTTACAGCTCTTTGTGGTTTGTCATACTCCACCAAGCATCTTTCGCCTTCTACCTTCACCAAAACTTTTTGATCTGGTTGCCGGTAGCGAAACTTAGCAGTGCAACGAAACTCTTTAGCTGGTGCAACCCCATTTACCCAGCTGATATCTGTAGCTTCTAAGCCTACAGAGTAGAGTGCGGGATGCGAATCTCCTTCGACTACATAAAGAATATTCTTCGCCAAATCCTTGGCTGCAACAAATCTTGCTTCGCCAGATCCACCAAGACCCATACCTTTTCTTTGCCCATAAGTATAATACATCAGACCTTGGTGTTTGCCTAAAATCTCCCCATCTAGAGATTTAATTAACCCTGGTTTAGCTGGCAAAAATTTACTGAGAAATTCTTTGAACTTTCTTTCCCCAATAAAACAGATACCAGTACTATCTTTTTTGGTAGCTGTTGGTAGCTCTCTTTTTCTAGCTATTTCCCTTACTTCTTTCTTTTCAAGATGCCCAACAGGAAATAATGTGCGCTCTAGCTGCTCTTTCTGTAAATAACAAAGAAAATAAGTCTGGTCTTTGTTGTTATCTGTGCCCCTAAGCAAAGTTGCCCTGCCATCACTATCTCGGCCAATTTGTGCATAATGGCCTGTCGCTAAATAATCAGCACCAAAGCTCAAAGCTTTTTCTAAAAAAGCTTTGAATTTAATTTCTTTGTTGCACATAACATCAGGATTAGGTGTTCTACCTCTTTTATATTCAGCTAAAAAATAGGTAAAAACTCTTTCCCAGTATTCGTGTTCAAAGTTAACTGTATAATAAGGTATGTCAATCTTGTCACAGACTCGGCGTACATCATCGTAGTCATCTTGAGCTGTGCAAACACCATTAGGATCTGTCTCATCCCAGTTTTTCATGAAAACGCCGATAACTTCATAGCCCTGTTCTTTTAAAAGCAGAGCAGCTACCGAAGAATCTACACCACCTGACATACCCACAACAACCCTTTTGGAGTTATTCATTTTCTTTCCTCCTAAGTAAAAAGGAGCCAAAAGGCTCCTTTAGTTATCTAATACGAGCTTACGCATCCACGCTTCGATCTGATCACCTTTTTGCCAGTATAACACTATAGCAGCCAAAGCTAATATACCGATAATGACCCAAACAGTTAGTGGCAATTGCACTATACCAGAGCCTGTCATCGAAGCCACAGCAACACTTGGTAAACGGAAAACTGCTACTAGAACAAAAAATGTCTTAAGGCTAATTGGTGTTAAGCCTGCAACAAAACAAAGGGCATCATCTGGCAAAAATGGTAGTAATAGGACTAAAGCTAACCCTTTAATGCCTTTAGATGTCGCTACTTTTTCGAGAAATTTAGCCACTTTACCACCAACAAATTTATCAACAACAGGTTTACCTAACCATTTAGCTAGTAGAAAAGCTACCATAGAACCAACCAAGATGCCGATGTAGTTTAGGGTAAATCCTTGCCAAAATCCGAAGAGAAAGCCACCTGCTACACCAACTACTGTACCTGGAATAGGAGCTATAATAATTTGAAGAATGTTAACTAATAAAAAGCCAATCCAGGCACCATGCCCTAAACTTGCTAAACTTTTTTCTAAAAGCTCTTGATTGCTTAATATAGCGATCAAGTCTTTGCTATAAATAGCTAACAATATTAAAGAAGTAATAATAAAAGCTATTTTTAAAGCCATTAGCAAAAAATATCTTGTCTTTTTTTGCAAATTAATCATCCTTTTTTAGTGCTACTTTGACTAGCTCTATTATACCCTTTTATTAAGGTGCCAGGCAACTCACAATCTATCTAAGTGAAAATCTAGATAACCTCAACTTATTCACCACCGTAACCAAGTAACTTTAGCCTTTTGCCAGGTATCTATAGCTATCGATATTAAAAGTGCTGCTATAATAAACATAGTCATTAACGCTAAACCAGTAGCTGTGCTTTTAGTACTGATCCAAACTGGTATAGTAAAAGGGAATAGTTTAGTACATAAAGGTGTTAATAAAAAAGCTAGCAAAGCGTGAAGTATTCTGGCCCGAAAGAAGGTACCTAATCTAAGATCAGTTCCTTGTATCATCGATGCTACCTGGCCATGTACAGACAAGCCACTCCAAGCAATAACTGCGCTAGTAACCGCCAACCTGCCTACCAAAGAGGCTGTAGAAGCTGCTGCTTTCTGGCAACCAATAGTTATCTCAAGAGATCCACCAATTAATGCTTTACCAAGCCCAGGCCCGAAGAGAGGTTTTAAGATTAATTCAAAACCTTGTTCCAAAATACCTGCTAAACCAATAACTTCGCTTAAACGGATTAATACAGCAAAAAAGATGATAAAGCCACCTATTTTAAACATATTTTCCACAGAACTGGTGACCGAGTCGCCTAAAATCTCGCCAAAAGGACGACCATCATCATTACGAGCTTTCAAAAGTTTCTGCCAAGCCTTATGAATTAGAGAAGTACGGGTCCTATTCCTAGTTTTAGCTGGTCTTTTTTCTATAAAACTTAAAAAGATACCAACGGTTATTGCCGATATATAATGAGCAAACACTAAAGCTAAACCTACACTAGCATTACCAAACATACCAACAGCTACTGCTCCAATCATAAAAATAGGATCGGCAGTGTTACTAAAACAGATTAATCGTTCCGTTTCTGTACGCGAACAAAGTCCTCGCCGATATAATTCTGCACTAATTCTAGCTCCTAAAGGGTAACCAGAAGCTAAACCCATTGCAAAGGCAAAAGCACCTTCTCCAGGGACATTAAAAAGTGGTCTCATTAACGGTTCGAGCAAGGTACCTAGAAAACTGACTACACCTAAACCCATTAAGACATCAGCGATGATGAAAAATGGTAACAATGCAGGCAAAACAATTTCCCACCATACTTTTAGCCCTTCTAGAGCTGATTGAAAAGCTTGTTCAGGATAACTTATCAACATGACTACAACTGCTAGCCCTAAGATCGACCAGAGCACAGTTGATATGTTTTTTTCTTTTTGCACATTCATCACCTCAAAACATCCTATTTCAGGATACTGAGGACTATGAATAACTAGAAAAGAAATATCCGTGGCCAATATAGCTACCACGGATATAATAAGTTAAATTAGTTTTTAGATGTTTCTTCATCTACTTTATTAACTTCTAAACATTCTGGGTTCTCAGCTACCTTGCTAAGTATTCTATCTAGCAAAAACAAAAGACAATTATCTGGTATCTTTAATTCCCGGCTCGTTAATATTTCTTTTAATAATTTGGCTAGATTATTCATTTTAACGATGAACTCACTATAACTTAACTGGTTTACTGCTGTACTATCGCCTTCATACAACAACAGAGCTAAACCAAACTCTGACTTTTTGTGTCGCATAGGAAACTTAATGGGATAACATTTGTGTAATATCTCAGTTGCTGCAGCCACGTCAATTACCTTCGGTACTAAACCTTTAGCTACAACTTCATCAGGACTCATACTCGTTTTTGCTGATTCGACCATATCCATAATGCAATCTACAATCAGATCACCTGATGTTTTTTTCAGATTAGGCCATAATTCAGTCTGACGACCTTCTCTTATTGCCAATACCGATGTCATTAAAAAATCTTGTTTAAAACGTTCGCCGCTCCATTCTCCTGAACAGTAAATTACATTTTCGTTTAAAACTCCACGATATATCTCAATATTGCTATTTAGTTCTTTACAAATTACATCCAAAGATTGTTGATTTAATTCTGGTAGTACTTCTAGAGCCCATTGCTCCAATTTCGTACTTACGTCTAGATGAAGCTTTTCGTCCATCTATGTAACGCTCCCCTTCCCGCTTTTGGCTCACTAGTCCTATAGTCTGCAAAAATTACATAATTTAGAATAAGCTTAGTTTAATTATACCCTTATTCCCCAAAAACCAACTTTACCGTAGACTACGCTCTAATATATCAGCTAAAACAAAAGCTGTCACATCCCCTGGTGTGTTAGTAATATTATTAGTTTTAATGGCTTTCTCTACAAATCCAGCAATTTCTCTGGTCGAAAGATTAAGTTTAGTAGTAAATAAGTCTGCAAATACAGAACAAAATTCTCCCACAGATGTTAAACCTAAAGCCTCTAAAACCTTAGTCGTTTTTGCTGGCGATGTCTTTTGCATGTATTCAAGATAAGCTCCTAGCAAAAGCCCGTTAGCCTTACCATGTGGTATATGGTAGTAATAAGTTAATGAATAACCCAAAGCATGTACTAAAGTAGTACCTGTCTTAGCGATAGTTAGACCACCTAATAGTGAGGCTGCTAAAAGACATTCTCTTTGTCTTTGCGTAATATTATGGGTAGTTAGTCCACAAATACACTCACTCCACAATTTTAAACCAGATAGAGCAAACTCATTGCTCATGTTATTAGAGCGGTTAGCAAAATATCCTTCTAATAAATGAGATAATGCATCTGTAGCTGTAGATAAGGTTAATTCATAAGACATTGACTCAGTATACCGAGAATCTAAAAATGACAACACCGGGTAAATAAATTCGCTAACTACAGACCTTTTAGTTTCTAGGTTATTATCGGTTAAAACAGCATACGGTGTCACTTCACTGCCTGTTCCAGCAGTAGTTGGAATTGCTACTACAGCCATAGGAGAGTAGGTAATTGGTTGCCATAGTGTCTCTTCTTTTATACCACCTGTAAGTAAAATAGCAATCGCTTTGGTAGCATCAATAACTGACCCACCACCAATCGCCACTAGAAAATCGGGTGCATATCTCTTTACATTTACTGCCATCTCAACAACGTTTTCTATAGATGGATCAGTTAATACCCCCGAAAACACTTGATATATCTGACCATTAGTAGTTACTGCTTCCATAATATCCGAGAGAGCTCCACTTTTGGCAGCGCTCGTTGTACCTGTTATAATCGCAACTTTTCTGCCATATTGCTGTAAAAGATTAGCGTTTTTTAATACCGCTTCCGGCCCCCACTTTATCTTTGTCGGCATATGAAAAGAATAGTCTAGCATGGCACCTCATCCTTTCAGGATTATATCGTCTTCTTTATGCATCTATAACGAAAAATCCTTTTTCCAGTTTAGTAACATGATTTAACAGTAATCATTACAACTTAGACAAGGCATAGCTAATATTTTAGCGATCGATTGGTTCGCTGTCAAATTGATATCAAAATAAAGGTATCTGATCTAACCCTAAAGAATACAAATATCAAGCGATATTTTAGCGGGGGGTACATAACATGGGTTTTCGTTTTCGCAAGAGCTTTAGCTTAGGAAATGGCTTACGTCTTACCTTAAGTAAAAGTGGTCCTAGCCTTAGCTTTGGGAAACGTGGTGCACGAGTTGGAGTAAGCAAACGAGGTATCCGCACTAGCTTCTCTCTTCTTGGAACTGGCATCTCCTATGTAAAAGAAAGACGCTTTAAAAAACCCTAAGCATTAGAAAAAGGCATCGCTCCTAAAAAGAGCAATGCCTTTTTTCTTAATTTGTTGCTGCTTGTAAAAGAGTAAAATATTCTTTCTCCGCAGCTACTAATTCCTGATGTGTACCCGTTTCTAAGATGCGCCCTTGACCTAAAACCACAATTTGATCTGCCTCACGAATAGTTGAGAGGCGATGAGCAATAACAAAGCTCGTTCTACCTTTTAATAATACATTTAATGCTTGATGTATATGGTGTTCTGTAATAGTATCAACGTGAGCTGTAGCCTCATCTAAGATCAATATTCGCGGATCTGCTAAAAGAGCTCTCGCAAAAGAAACTAGTTGTCTTTGCCCAAAAGAAAGGTTTTGGCCTCTTTCTGTTAGTAGTAGGTCTAAGCTTAAACCATTCTCTTCTTTTAAGCCTACGATCTGTAAAGCTTTTTCCATCTCTTCATCAGTAGCAGTGGGCTTACCTCTTTGTAGGTTCTCTCTTAAGCTACCAGAAAAAAGAAACGGATCTTGGAGAACTAAACCGACTTGTGAACGATAACCTGCTAAATTAGTTTTAGTGATATCTACTCCATCTACGAGAATCCTACCGGAATCGGGTTCATAGAAGCGACACAACAGATTAATTACTGATGTTTTGCCTGCACCTGTATGACCGACTAGAGCTATCATCTCACCTGGGCTTGCTTTGAGATTGAAGTCTGTTAAAACTGGTTCTCCCGGGTCATAGCTAAAGTTTACAGCCTCAAAATTAACTTCACCTTTAATCAGTGGTAAATTAATATCACCTGTTGGCTCTTTAGGTGTCTCTAAAATAGCGACAATCCTATCCGCTCCAGTGATAGCCTTTTGTATAATTCTTGAGGCTTGTGCTAAACTTCTAAGCGGATGAAAGAACCTACCTGCATAGAGAATAAAAGCTAGCACTGTGCCGACTGAAATTATTCCTTCGTAGGCCATCTTACCTCCTACGTAGATCACCAAAGCTAGAGCTATATAATAGGCAATGTCCACTAGTGGCCAATAATACGACCAAACATTAAGTGAGCGCAAGGAACTATCTCTCAGTTCTTTATTAGCTGTATCAAACCGTTTACTAAAATACTCCTCAGCATTAAAAGCTTGAATTACTCTAACACCAGAAATAATCTCTTGGCTAGAAGCATTCAGTTTAGAAGTCTCTTCCCTGATGCGGTCTTCAGTATCTAGAATAATTGGCCTCAGGAAAAAGGTTACATAGATTAAAATAGGCATTACACTAAGTAGCAAAAATGCTAGTTTAACATTCATATAAAACATTACTACTATAATACCTACGAGCATTACCGAATCAACAATCATCGAAACAATCCCTGCTTCGAATAAACGTGCTAAACTATCTACATCACTGGTGAGACGAGTCATTATTTTCCCTACAGGCATCTTATCAAAAAAGGCTGCTGGTAATTGTTGAATATGGCTAAATAAGTCAGTGCGTATATTCTTGATAGCCTTCTGTCCTACTTGGGTCACTAATCGCATTCTAATTGCGACTGCTATAGTTGAAACCACCACCACCAAGGCAATCAAACCGACATAACTCATTAATCCTTTAATATCACCCTTAGCGATGTTATTATCTATAGCGTTTTGTAATAGTTTAGGCATTAAGATATCTACACTAGCTGAAAATATCATTAAAACAATAGCTATAGAAAGTAGTGAGTAGTATGGTCGAAGATAGCGGAGAAGTTTCTTTAAATTTTGATTTCGATTATGAGCCAATTGTATGCACCTCCTCCTGTAGATTGTGCAGTTTGGCATATAATCCTTGATTTTTTAACAGTTCTTGGTGAGAACCAATCTCTGTAATATGACCGTTTTCTAAGACTACAATGCGATCAGCTGTCTTGGCAGTTGAAACTCTTTGCGTAATAAGCAAGACAGTCCTTTTGCCAAAGAATCTTCCTAATTCCATATGAAGCTCTTTCTCTGTACGTAGATCAAGGCTCGAACTAGCATCATCAAAGATTATTATCTGAGGATCTCGAACTAAGGCTCTAGCGATTGATACCCTTTGTTTCTCTCCTCCCGATAGACCTACTCCCCGTTCGCCTAATATAGTCTCTTTACCTAAAGGCAATGCTTTTATAAACCTATCAGCTTGAGCTACTTGTAAGCACTCATCAAGTGTTTCTTCTTTTATCTTGCTCCCTAAAAGAATGTTTTGCTTTACCGTTTCCGAAAACAAAAAATTGTCCTGGAAAACAAAACCGATATTATCCCTAAGACTCTTTAGCTGCCAAGAGCTAAGAGACTTACCATCTAACATTATTTTGCCTTTAGTTGGTTCATAGAAACGGGCCAAGAGGTTAGCTACTGTACTTTTACCAGAACCAGTAAGTCCTAACAAAGCTACTGTTTCTCCTGGCTTAATCTCTAAGCTAAAGTCTTCGAGAATCTTTTGATCCTCATCATAACCAAAATCAACTTGGTCAAAAACAATATGACCTTTAGTTTTGCTGGCAAGACCAGTTAGTGATTGATCATGTTCTTTGCTATCTACAATGGCAAAGATACGTTTGGCTCCGGCTACAGTCTGTTGAACAATCTCTGTAAGCCAAGCTACTTCTCTAGTGACCCAGTAGACAGTGGTAGAATAACTAGTAAAAGCCATTAAACCACCAATTGTCATTCGGCCCAGGATAATCTCTCTGCCACCAATTATTAACACCATTAAGATAATCGCTGTGTTAATAAAATCCAAACTAGGATAAAAGAAACTATTTAAACGAACCAGTTCCATATTACTGTTATAGACCTGGTCGTTAACCTTGTTAAAACGTTGTTGTTCGTAATCTTCCCGTACAAAAGACTTGACAACTCTCACTCCAGAAATACTCTCCTGAGCAACAGAATGAAGATCACCTGATAGTTTTTGTAAAGCTTCGTGTTTAGGTAATACCTTCCGGTTATAAATAATCAAAAGCCCTATAACTGGCAAAGCCAAGAATAAAACAGCTAGGCTTAAGCGAGTACTAATTTTGAACATTATAGTTAAGGTAGATACAAGTAAAATAGTATCAATGCTAAAAAGTAAAACTCCAAAGCCAGTACCATCTTGAACTGCTTGCACATCCTTAACTAAAACAGACATTAAATCGCCAGTTTTCTTTTGATCAAAAAAGGAAAACGGTAAACGTAAAAGTTTATTAAGCAAACTCCTTCTTAAGTTATAACCTATATGGTATGATGTTGCATCTTGAAAATAGATCTCCATCTTCACTATGCCAAAACGTAATAGACCTATAGCTAACATGGTCCAAAGACCCCAGACTATCTTCTCTGGAGCATCAATACTACCTGAACTTAAACTATCAAATACTGTTTTATATACCCAGGGGGTATAGACTATAGTGAGAGAGTCCAAGATTACCCCGATGAATGTTAAACCACGTCTTACCCATTGTCCTTTTGCCATTAAAAATGCTCTAATAAATTCTTGCATGGACATCCCTCCTTAAATGCATAATTTGCTACCATAAAAACTGCGTTCTTTGGCAATACTCCCCTTCCTTTTTATCTTGTCACAGCAAGCTAAATGATTGTAACACAAAGAGCTTACTTTTGACAAGTCTTTTTTGAATCTTTATAAGATTCTATTATTGTTTCTGAATTAACTTTCCGGTAAACTCTCCTTTCAGAGTTGGGGCCTTTCATTCTTTCTTTTAAGACTTGACCTTACCTAAAAAAGTTAGCTACATTTTAGGGGAGTAAAATAATAAAGTTAGGTCAGTTTACAGAGAACTACCCGTAGACCGTAAAACGGTCTGCTAACAACTAAATGGCTGTATGTTCTTTCTTGGTTACAACCCAAAATTCATAACTTCAAATTACTATAATTCGGATAGTTACGTAAAATGCTGAATGATGCTAAAAAGCAAAGAGTAGTTATTACAAATCTCCTGACCGATGATAAATTCAAACCTCTATAAGCTGCGAACATTGATGTACCAAAAAGAATAGAGATAGTAATATAGATTTTGCTTGGCATTTTATTATCCACAAGCAGTACAACGGAAATGACTAAACTATAAAAATCTAAGACCAGCCACATTCTTAGCTATGTCAACCTTCCAGATCTACGAGATGACCATTTAAAAAAGTGTACACTAGGATTAATTCACCTACGGACAGCACAATTGAATGACTATTTGAAAGGGCTATCACCAGCAGAGGAAGCATCACCATGAACTACAAACGAGCAATCCCGGTTGGAGCTTGCCTGTACTACATTGACTATCACTACACCCAGAAAACTTTTATGTTATGTTGAGCAAAAAAAACTCCCAGTGTTACCTGGGAGCTAAATTATTATCGCCTTGCAAGTTCACGATCTAACATAATTAAACCTTGTGCTTTATTATCAATCATTTTTAAGGTCTCAACAATTTTGGTTGCACTTGCTTCTTCTTCAACCTGTTCGTTGATAAACCATTGTAGGAACATCTCTAAAGGATAATCCTTTTCTTCTTTCGCAACTTCATAAAGAGTTCTAATTAAAGCAGTAATTTTTTGCTCATGTACTAATACCTGCTCAAATAGTTCTCTTGGAGAACCGAACTCCTTAGGAGGAGCTGAGATCGCTTTTAACTCTACAAGGCCCCCACGTTCTAACAGATGACCATAAAGTTTTAATGCATGGCCTTGTTCTTCTTTCGCTTGTTCTTTTAGCCAGTGAGCAAAGCCACTAAAATTTTTACTCTCGCAATAGGCTGACATAGCCAAATATAGATAGGCAGATTCTAATTCTTCTTTAATCTGTTCATTTACTTTTTTGGTTAAGTTATCAGAAATCATCTTTTCCCTCCTAGTTATTAACTTCGCTTTAAGTATTTGCTTCGTCTATTTTATATCCATTTTTACCCTATCTTAAACTAGGAAAACAAGACTCATTCTGAACAAGGTTATTTGGCTTCTTTTTCTTCTTGATCGTGAAGAAAGTGCTTCATTTCTTCACGAGTAACATTGATCGAGGCTAAGTTATTATGCAACAATGATTCTAAACTATTTAGTTTTTCATCAACCCATTCCATCGCCGATTCTTGGTAATAACTAGCTTGCTTTTGTGCTTCGAGAATAATCTCTTTTGCTTTGGCTTCTGCGTCTATAATAATTTGACTTTCGTTTATCAGTTGCTCTTCTTTTTCTCTGGCCTTTTCTAAGATCTTTTCTGCTTCTTGCTGTGCCTCATCAATAATTTGCTCTCTTTGCTTATTTAGCTTTTGGGCCTCATTAATCTCATCAGGTAAAGTTATTTTAAGTAAATCTAAAATAGTCATAACTTTTTCTTGCTCAACCAGAACCAAATTGGCAAGAGGAACCTTTTTCGCATCCTTAATCAGGTTAGCGAGATCGTTTATCAGTTCTTGTATTTGGGTCATTCTGCGAACCTCCTATAAGCGGAATTTCTCAGAAAGTTTAGCAGCAACTATCTCTGGCACCATGCAGCTTACATCGCCACGAAAAGCAGCAACTTCTTTGACTACACTAGAACTGAGAAAGGAAAAATCGTTGCTTGTCATCATATAGACTGTCTCTAACTCAGGAGCCAACTTCCTATTTACTGAAGCTTGCATAAGCTCAAACTCAAAATCGGAGACAGCTCTTAAACCGCGTACGATAGCGCAAGCTCCTCTTTGCCTCGCATAATCAACTAAAAGGCCACTAAAAGCGTCTACCTCTACATTTTTCAGATCAGCTAAAGCTACCCGAATCATTTCTTCTCTTTCTTCCATAGTAAAGAGAGGTTTCTTGTTGGGATTATGAAGCACGGCTACAATTACTTTATCAAATATCTGGGAAGCTCTAGTTATAATGTCTACATGTCCATTAGTCAGTGGGTCAAAGCTCCCTGGGCAAACAACGATTTTCATATTTTTACCTCCGCTTAAAGAGAGAAAGGACACTTTCTCCATAGGTATACGATTTTATGTTTTCTAATTTGTCCTGTTCAATTTTTTCATTAGCGCTATGCTCCATGACAAATAACCCTCCCACACTCAATAGAGGCTCAACTAGCTCACAAAGCTTACTAGCTGCCTGCAAATGGTAGGGAGGATCTGCAAAGACTATATCAAAAATGTCTTCTTTGTTTTTGAGTTCTGTAATAGCCTTATAAACATCCCTAGGCAGAATTTCTGCATCCTCGCCTAAGATAGTCATATTGTGTTTAATTATCTGGACCATCTTGCGATCCTTTTCAACCATAACTAGACGCTTGGCGCCGCGGCTTAGTGCCTCTAAGCCAACGGCGCCTGTACCAGCAAAAAGGTCGAGGAAATCCGCCCCAGTTATATAAGAAGCTAAAATATTATACAGAGACTCGCGCACCCTGTCTGAAGTTGGTCTAGTTTGAGCCGAATCAGGTGGTCCTTTTAGGACACGCCCCTTGTGATTTCCGCCAACAATGCGCATTCTTAAGCCTCTCTTCTCTACAACTTATAAGCTACTATTCCTAAAGCACCAGGGCCAGCATGTGAACCTATAATTGGTCCCATATCAGCTCTTATAATAGGTCCCGCTTTAGGAAAAAGTCGCTTAAGATCTTCTTCCAAATGGTCAGCTTCCTCTACAGCATCCCCTTGGACAATTCCCAAGTGAATTTCTTTACCAGAAGTTTCATCTAACTTTTCTTGAATATATTCAAGCATACGTTTAACAGCATTTTTACTGCCTCTAACTTTCTCCACTCCTGACACCATTCCATTTTCGATAGAAAGGATTGGTTTAATATTCAAAAGAGTGCCTAAAAAAGCTTTAGCAGTACCGATCCGACCATTCTTCTGTAGATATTCCAATGTTTCTACAGTGAAGCAGACGTTAATATTCTTCTTTACCTTCTCTAAATGGGCCAAAATCTCTTCATATGATGCATTTTCTTTTACTTTGCGGCCAATCTCTATGGCTTGCATTCCGTAATGAAGAGACAATCCTTCACTGTCGACAATTCTAATATCGTAATCTGGCAGTAAGGAACGAGCCATCATTGCCGACTGAATCGTCCCACTAGCTTTACCAGAGATGTGATAGCTAATCACTAAATCCCCAGGTTCTGCTACCTTTTTATAAACATCGACAAAAGCCCCTGGTGATGGTTGTGAAGTTCGTGGCATACTAGCAAAACTTTTCAGTTTCTCAAAAAAAGTTTTGCTATCCAAATTGACCTGATCTTTATAGACCTCAGTTCCAAAGTGAACATTAAGAGGAACAATATTTAAATTAAATTCGTCTCTTACTGCTTTGGGGAGATCTGCTGTACTATCTATGACTACAACTGTTTTACTCATAAATAGTGCGTTTTCGCCTCCCTCCTTTATTCTACCGAAATAAGGTAGTAATAGAGTGGCTGACTGCCCTTATATACTTCTACTTCAAGATCGGGGTAACTTTCTTGGAGCTCATTTTGTAATGCTTCTGCAGCTTCGGCTTCAATATCATTACCATAATAAAGAGTAAGGACAGCTGATTTATCATCTACAAGTTTAGATACTAGCTCTTTTACAACTGTTGGTACTTCCTTACCGACTGCCTGAATTTTACCCTCTGCCAAGCCAATTATATCCTGCTCAGCAATTTGGATACCATTCATGTTAGTATCACGGACGGCAAAAGTAACCTCTCCTGTTTTTACCTCAGTGATAGCAGTCGACATATTCTGGAAGTTCTCTTCAGCGCTGAGATCGAGGTCATAGGAAAGCAGAGCTTTAATCCCTTGAGGAATGCTACGGCTTTCAACCACGAAAACTTCCTTTTTAGTTACACTAGGTACTTGTTTCGCTGTAAAGATGATATTCTTGTTGTTCGGTAATATTATTACCGATTTTGCTGGACATTCTTCAACAGCTTTAAGAATATCCGCAGTAGATGGATTCATGGTTTGACCACCAGAAACAACACGATTTGCACCTAATGAACTCATGATTTCATTGATGCCTTCTCCAGCAGCGATAGATACAATACCAATCTCCTGCTCAACCTCTGCTCTTTGAGCAGATTTAAAAGCAACAGCACCAGTATCAGTATTCCACTTGGCTTTACCACTAGAGACAGCTTCTCTATTTTGTTCAGCCATATTTTCTATCTTTATTTTAGCTAATTCGCCATATTTCACAGCTTTTTCCAAAGCGAGACCTGGATTGTTGGTATGCACATGAACCTTAACTAAATCTTCGTCCCCAACAACAATAAGACTATTACCCAGTTTGAGTAAATAATCTTTTATATCGTTTTGAGGAATATTCTTTCCTTGGATAATAAACTCTGTACAGTAACGGAACTCAATATCTTCGTCACTTAATACGCCAGCAAAACTAGTTACTTTATCCGTTTTAATAGCTGTTGAAGTAAGATCGCCGTCGATAAACTTCATAGCACCTTCCCAGATCGTAACATAACCGGCTCCACCTGCATCAACAACTCCTGCTTCTTTTAGGACAGGAAGATGAGTAGGTGTGTTTTCTAGTGACACATTAGCTTTAGCTATAAAACGCTTTAAAACAAAATGAGCGTCATTTTTCTCGCGGGCTGCGCGCAGTGAAGCTTCACCGGCTTCGCGGGCAACAGTTAAAATAGTGCCTTCCACCGGCTTAATTACTGCACGGTAGGCCATTTTAGATGCTCCACTCAGACATTTAGCTAGTCCCAGACCATCCAGTGTATCTTTGCCATCGGCTTCTTGAGCAAAGCCTCTTAATAGCTGTGAAAGAATAACTCCTGAGTTACCTCTTGCGCCCATTAAAGCGCCACGAGCTAGAGCTTGAGCTAAATCACCGATTTTATTGGACCCAACTTTTGTCAATTCTTCTACGGCTGACTGGAAAGTAAGGGACATATTTGTCCCAGTGTCCCCATCCGGAACGGGAAATACATTAAGAGAATCGACTTTCTCTTTATTTTCAGCAAGCCAGGAGGATGCAGCGGCCATCATCTGCCGAAATGCATTCCCGTCTATTTTGGTCATATTAGCCATACCGAAAACTAACCTCCTATAATACCGCCGGGTACTGTGTTGAATCCTTGGTTACGCGCACCCCCTGAACATGCACATTCACTTCACGTACCGGCATGCCTACATTGCGCTCTAAAGAGTATTTTACTCGTTCCATGACGTTGTGCGCAACCTCATTAATCTTAATACCGAACTCAACCTGCATATAGATGTTAACAGTTATTTCATTGTTGATAATATCTACATCGATTCCTTTGTCCATTGAATCCCAGCCGAAAAGTTCGGCAATGCCATCTTGAATATTGCGGGATGACATACCTACTACTCCGTAACATTCAATGGCCGCAGCACCTGCTAGACTAGCAATAACATTGTCAGATATGTTGATCTGGCCAAGTGCATTTTTCATGACCTCGGGCATAGTTTTCCCTCCCTGCATAGGACATAGTTGACTTATTCTATAAATTGGCATGGGAATCCTTCTCTAATTATTACCTGCTGCCAATTTTGTATTATATCACTTGTTGCTAGTTTGAACAATTCTAATCTTAATATAGGACCCGAGTCCTTTTAATCTAGCATATGCAAATGATTAATTTTTTGTTTCCAGCTGATAATATTTATTATATAGACCCCTAATGTTCTTTAAGAAGGAAATTCCCATTTCCACCAGAAATAAATCATATCGATCAATTGAAAATGTAATTGCCACTTTGTAAGAATTATTTCTGCCTTTATGTATTTGGGGACAGAAATAAGTTTTACACCCAAAGAATAAACCATATCAGTAAGAAACCATATGGAAATAACTTGTCAAGAGCGATGCCGAATGCTATAATAGCTATTGTGCATTGATAAAGGAGGTGGCGCAGATGGGCAGACAGTGTGCTATTTGCGGAAAAAGTACCGTATTCGGAAACCAGATTAGCCACTCTCACCGTGTAACTGCTCGCCGTTGGAAGCCGAACCTACAGAGAATGCGTATTGTTCTCGACGGTCACAAACAAAGAGCTTATGTTTGCACTAAGTGTTTAAAAAGTGGCAAGGTTGAACGCGCCATCTAGCCGTACACCTCAAGCGGTTGGCTGTGGTCAGCGTCGAGCTAGAAGAGGCTGAAATTAATTAGTCTCTTCTTTTTTTATTGTTTCCTCATCTTAACTTTAAAATATATAGAGATTGATCTCCATAAATAAACACATTTCTCATCAAGAAACTTATTTTTATTAGCTGTTCTTCTAATAAGTTAATATGAGTACATAATCAATTTATTTTTTCTGTCGCTATGACTTGATCTCTTAAATCTCAATTAGACAAAGATTGTTTTTCTTATAGTCTATATATGTTTTAAAACATATCGTTTAACACTCAATTTTCCTGCTAAATTAAGGTTGGTATTTTAAATTAAAACACTCCCTGTTCTCACAGGGAGTGTTCTTTTAATTTCTAATTTCTTCAATAGCCACAGGTTGGTGACGTTTACCAGATTCATAAGCTGCTAAAGCAACCTCCAAAGTCTTCAAACCATCCTCACCTGTAACCTTGACCGGGGTATTGTTCTTACATGCTTCTAAGAAGTCTTTAACCAACAAATAATCCATATCGCCACCAAAGTACTCCCACTGAGCCTTTTTAACATCATTGTTATAGATATCAAATTTTTGGCTAAACCCATCTAGCTCCAAGACACCATTTGTACCAATAATGGTCATGGTGACATCCCCCCAAGTTGGGTAGGCACTAGGACGGTTCCAACTAGTGTCTAAGGTAGCGAAAACGTTGTTGGTAAGTTCCATGGTCAACAGACCGCAGTCTTCTGTTTCAATATTGTGGATCAAGCGATCGTACTCAGCATAGATTTCTTTGAATTCTAAACCAAGCATCCAACGGATTATATCGACGACATGAACAGTATGATCGATAACTGCTCCGCCACCAGCTTTATCTTTTTCAGTAAACCAGCCACCAGGCATACTGCCATGGTTGGTAGCTTTAATAGCCAAAATACGGCCTAACTGTCCGGATTCCACAATTCGTTTTGTCTCCAAAACAGATGGTAGGTACCTAACTGGGAAAGCAATTTGTAACTTAACATTTTGCTTTTTGCATGTCTCAATCATCTTATGAGCATCAGCAAAATTAGTGGCAATAGGTTTCTCTACCAAAACATGCTTACCAGCTTCTGCTGCGGCTACTGTATAGCGACAGTGGTCAGCGTTTGTCGAGCAGATTATTACAGCTTCTATATCGGTTTTGAGCAGGTCTTCAAGTTTCTCAAAATGCATTACAGAAAGTTTTTCCGCCCACTCTTTACCACGGTTGTTGTCTTCGTCGTATATACCAACAAATTCTACACCTGGTAAAGCTTTTAAAGCTGAAGCATAACTTTCTGCATGAAGGTGCGCAAAACTAATCATTCCAACTTTCATTGCAGTCACCTCCTATAGATTGACCGGCTTGCCGGTCTCTATAGATTCAAGAGCGGCTAGCGCGACTTTTAATGATTCATAGCCTTCGTTACCATCGACGATCTGGCCTTCTTTACCATCTAATACATTGATAAAGTTGCGAATCTCAGTTGTATAAGGACTTTCTGCCCAAGCACTAGCTGGTACAGGCACTCCAGGTGCGCCGCCTGCCTTATTCACCGTTAAAGTGATAGGGTTGGCTTTGCGGCTATCATAATCGATAAGTCCTTTTTCGCCTGCAATTTCAAATCTAGTATGGAAACCACCGCTATTTACCCAACTACCTTCGACATGAGCAATAGCACCAGATTTAAACTTCAAGCTAACTAAAGCATACTCTAAGCGGTTATAGTCACGGCCTCTAGTACCTTTAGCAAAGACTCTCTCTACTGGACCTAGTAGCCATCTGAGATAGTCAAAGTCGTGAATAATCATGTCTAGAACTAGGCCGCCACTATATTCATAGTTAGCATACCAGTCCTTCCAGGCTGTTGGCAGAGCAAAACCGCCACGGGTGCAGCGTACAACTGCTACCTTACCAACTACACCAGAGTGCACCTTGTTGTATGCTCTAATATACTCAGGGAAAAAGCGTACAACATGGCCAATACCTAAACGCACTCCTGCTTTGTCACAAGCGGCTTTCATCTCTTCAGCTTCTTTAAGACTTCTGGCCATTGGTTTTTCACAAAAAACATGTTTTCCTGCATCTGCTGCAGCAACTACAAAATCGCGGTGAAGGTAAGTAGGTACGCAGACATCGATAACATCAATGCTGGGATCAGCAATAATTTCTGTTGCAGAGCGTACAGTAGCCCCTGTTCTTGCCGCAATAGCTTGAGCACGTTCGGGAACAAGATCGGCAACTGCAACCAGTTCAGCATTGTCTAGTACTCGGTAGGCTTCTGCGTGGGTAGAACCCATTGTACCTCCGCCAATTAGACCAACTTTCAATCCTGGTTTCAAGCATTTCACCCCCAGATTAACTTAAGCCTTTGAAATAAGTTCTGTAAATGGATAGTTTTTCCTGCCACTAAAATAAACTACTAAGCAATTGAAGTGCCCTATTAGCTGATTGTTCCTTGACCATCAGACGATCTCCTGAGAAAATATGTTTTTCACAGTGATAATTTTCGCTCGTCCCTGCTGCTATATAAACAAGACCAATAGGTTTTGTTTTGGTAGCACCAGTCGGTCCAGCAATTCCTGTTGTCGCTATGCCCCATTTAGCACCACTGATTTTTAGGATTCCTTTTAACATTTCCAAGGCACATTCTTGACTTACAGCACCAAACTTTTCAATAGTCTCAGGTTTAACACCTAAAATGTTAATCTTTGCTGCGTTAGCATAACTACAAACACCTAGCAAAAAATAGCTAGAACTGCCAGAAACATTAGTTATTTTATCGCTCACAAGGCCACCTGTAAGCGATTCGGCAATAGCTAAAGTTTCGTCTGTCTGGCTTAGATGGTCAAAGATAAGTTCTTCAGGTTTTTGGAACATTTTTCCACCTTCTTAAGCAGTATTAGGCCAGACTCTCGGCCTAATACCCTACACTCTGTTGCACACTTTTCAATACAGACGCTGATTCAACCAATTTGTTTACTTCTAAGTCACTTAGTTCTAGTTCCACCATTCGCTCAATCCCATCCCAGCCAATAACCGCTGGTACTCCTATGCACACATCACTAATGCCATGGTAGTTAGTTAACAGTGTGGAAACTGTTAAAACTGACTTTTGGTCTAAAATGATAGCTTCAACAATCCTTTTTAAGGCCCAGCCAATAGCGTAATAAGTTGCACCTTTACGCTCAATAATCTCATAGGCAGCATTTTTAACTTGGCAAAAGATGTGATTAAGTTGATCGGTACAAACCTCTGGTGGATGTTTGTGGCAAAACTTATTTATAGGAACGCCGCCAACTGTGGCAGATGACCACACCGGCAGTTCACTATCTCCATGTTCTCCTATAATATAGGCGTGAACACTCCTAGGGTCAACCCCTAAATGTTCACCTAATAAAAAGCGGAAACGAGCAGTATCTAAAAGAGTCCCAGAACCAAAAACACGTTCTGGAGAAAAGCCTGTCTCTTTTATCGCTACATAAGTTAGAACATCAACAGGATTAGCTGTCATAACTATTATAGCATTCTTTGTGTTTTTGACAATTTCTTGACAGACAGATTTAATTATAGCGGTGTTCCTTTTCGCTAAATCCAAGCGAGTTTCACCTGGTCTTTGGTTAGCCCCAGCAGTAATGACAATAACATCGGCAGCTTTTGTATCAGAGTAGTTACCTGCCCAAACTTTAACTGGATTAACAAAAGCCATACCATGATTAATATCCATGGCTTCACCCTCAGCCTTATCCCTGTTCACATCGATTAGGACAATCTCCGATACAACACCTGACTGGGTTAGAGCATAGGCAAAACTAGAACCGACAAAACCCGTGCCTATTATCGCTACCCTCGTTGGTTTCGAATAAATTTTAGTCATCCTATTCACCTCCGTGTTAATATTAGATACCACTCCTTCTCCTTCTTGAATCTATTTTACCTCCAATCTAATTTCTTAGACTTCATTTATTGGCAGGTATTACAAACATCTAAGTAGAACATCAAAAAGCATGAACCAAATCAGAAAGGGGTTTTTTTATGAAACGGCTTATGAGCATTATTCTGCTTTTAAGTGTTTTAGCTTTATCTGCTATAGCTACAGATCTACGCTATGGAGTAGCTGTTTGGGGGCAGTTACCAGAAAGAGCAAACGCTATGGTAGAAAGGTTTGCTGCTACAACCCAAAAAGCAGCCGACCTTCTAGACTATGATCTTATTTCCCATGATATTATCGATGGAAATACAATTACCCTAGACACCCTCTACGGGTATAAAGTCCTTGTTTTACCTTCTTTACACGTTATTGACGAAGATGCTTTAGCCATTTTAAAATCCTTTGTTGCCGACGGCGGTAAATTAATTGTCTGTGTTGATGACAAAGAAGAAAATCTCCCCGTAAGCGCAGTAAACTTCCTTAATCTAGTCGGTATTTCAGTTTCTTCTTCGACCGGCAAAACAATTAAACTCCAACCTGGAAATAGCCTCTGGGAAAGCGATAGTACCATTAACTTGACCAGTAATTTGGCCCTTAAACCTCAACAAAACGTAGAAACTTTAGCTTATTTTGTTGATGAAAAAGGGAAAGAAATAGCTCCTGCAGCTATAAAATCAGCAAATGCTATCGTCTTTGCTGGCCCTGTCTTCAATAATTGGACTGATAATGAACCTTTAACTGACTGGCTTTTAGAAGCTTTTTATCAGCAGGGTGATGATAAACTCTTAGTAGGATTTGCTCCTTTAGGTTTAGATGAATGGCGGCCCATGGTACAAACCACTAAAGCTTCTGTTAGAAGAGCTAAAACAACTCTTCGAAACTTAGGAAAACAATTCTATGTTCCTGACGAATCTGTACTAGAAAAATATACTATTGCTGAGAAAGCTAGCGATTTGATGGATTTAGCTTTCAAGACAGGTAATGCTTTACGCATTGCACCTTATTATCGAATCGCTGACTCTTTAGCAAAGGAGGTTATGGCAATGAGTCAAGTTGTTCGCAAATACGAAGCTAGAGCAGTTTGGATGGATGAGATAACTATCAACCGTGCTGGTAGTCCTAGTGCTCTACGGGAAACAATTCGTACTTTTGCAGAAGCTGGCTTTAATATGATTCTTCCTGAAGTTGTTTCTCATGGTGCCACTATCTTCCCTACAAAAGTAGGTATTCAAAATGAGAAATATACTTCTTGGAGTGAAGATCCACTAAAAGTTATTGTAGAAGAAGCTCATAAATATGGTATGGAAGTTCACGCATGGACTTGGGTCTTCTGTGCTGGTTATTCCCATAAATTTGGTCCTATTCTAGAAAAACACCCTGAATGGGCTGAACAAGATGAAGATGGTAGAGTGTTCTCCAATTGGCAATACGGTACTGCTTGGTTGAATGCTTCGATGCCAGAACCAAGACAATACCTCAAAGATCTCTTTATGGAGATAGTTACAAAATATGCTTTAGATGGTCTCCACCTCGATTATATTCGTTATAATGAAGATGAGATTGGTCACTTTGGCTTATCTGAATTTAGCCGCAATGCTTTCAAAGAAAAGTATGGATTCGATCCTAAAACAGTCGCTGTTGGTAGCAAAGAATGGAAACTTTTTGATCAGTGGCGTGAAGATAATGTCACATCATTTGTTAAGGAAATGACCGAAGCTGTTAAGAAAGAAAACCCCAACTTACTAATATCAGCTGCAGTTGTTCCTGATCCAAATCACAGCCGTACCCATGTCTTGCAAAACTGGAAAAACTGGGCTGATAATAAGATCCTCGACTTCATTCTAACTATGGCTTATACCTCTGATAATGCCCAATTGAAAGACCGTACTATTGCTGGCTTAACAGTAACAGAAAATAAAATTTGGGTTTATCCAGGTTTAGGAGTTTATGTAAATACTTCTGATAACAATATGAGCCAAGTTCAACTTACAAGAAACCTAGGTACAACTGGTGTAGCTATGTTCTCAACAATTCATCTTCTCAAAGAACAAGAGAAATTAGATGATTTACGTGTCGGGCCATTTAGAGAGCCTGCTATAATACCTCAACGTGAACCATTCAAAGCTATGAAAGAACTCATTACAGATGCTGCTGATACTCATTCACGTGCAGGTAGAGAAGAGACAGCGCAAAAACTACACCAATTAGCGAATAGTATTGCTGATAAACCAGAAAAACCTATCGAGGTTATGGAAAATATGGCAACTGAGCTAAACAACTATTTAGAAGCATTATTAAAAGAAAGAAAAAATCGTGATATTAATATTTTAGAATATGAAGCCCTCTCAGGTGCTTTATCATCTGCCTGGAGAATTACCCAGATTTATATCTATCAGAATACAGAAAGACCATTTATCATGCCAAACCCTAGATAAGTTGCCATTCAAGAAGGGATGCAGTAGATGCATCCCTTCTTTTTTTCTCTAATCTGTTAATTATTACCAATCCTAGCATCTACTACCTATATTCTAGTAAAATTAGTGTTGGAGGTGACATAATTGGCTTGGCTCATGCTACTTTTTATTGTCTTATTGGGTGGGTGTTTTGATAATAATACCCTACCCTCTAATTATGAAAAGCCAGTTAAAGTAGGCTTTTGGATACACAATCTTAATGCACCTAAAACCTTTATCGAACTCCCTCCCTCTATGTATGTAGCTCGTAAAATAGATAATAACATAGCAGTTGAAGCAAAAGGTTGTGAACCATATCTAGGTACTCCAGAAACCGTTTTAGTTCTAAAACCCGTACCAGAGTTTTGGCTTGCTTCTTTGATTTGGGCTGAATCAAGAGGAGAACCACTGCAAGGTCAAGCTGCTGTAGGACAAGTTATCATAAACCGAGTTAAAGATCCTCGCTTCAATAACTCCATTATTGATGTTATTTTTGAGTCCTCATACTCTCAGACTAAAACTTATTGGCAGTTTTCTTGCGTTGTTGATGGACAACTTTTCCAAGCTTGGCAATCCTTAGACTTTCCTAACTTTATCACACTTTCTCATTCTCTCTTATCTGGATTAATGTTAGATAACGATCTAAACCTAGCCCTTGGTTTTTTTAACCCTACAAAAGTCCAAAGTTATGATCCCCTGAAAAAAAATTGGGTTTGGCAACAACCCATAATTAAGCAAATAGCCAATCATGCCTTCTTTACCATTCCTTAGAAAAACTCATTTTCTCCTGTTTGTGTGATAAAAATTTAGCCCCAAAAAAGAGGAGGTTACCCTCCTCTTTACTTATCTACTGGCACAACTTTATAATAGTTTTCACTTTGCCAAACTGTGCCAGCAGAAACAGGTGTCAAGCCATTCTCATACACACGTGGATAATAGATTTTTACATGATCCATTGCTAGGTCCCAGATAAAAACACCTTTAGGTGCATATTGGTAGTTATCTACAGAATCTAAATCCTTGATACCAACAATCATGCCCCAGCCATTGTCACCATATAATAGGGTTTCCGTAACTTTACCCCAACCCTGGCTTTGACCAGTTTTAATATTGTCAGTAAAGCTTCCTGTTATGCCGTTCATCTCAAAATGGCGTCCATGCTTTTTCCAAATAGGAAGCATACACATATAAGCTCTCTCTACATACATATCATCTAACCAGGTTGTTGTTTGAGAAAACCTAATTACATTGGGTTCTTTTACATTTATTTCGTAACGCCTAACCACTGTACCCACAACTCTTTTGTTTTTGGGATAAACTAATTCAGTAGATTCGTTGATTACCAATTTATCGGTTACTTTATGGCGGCCATCCTTGATAACTTCACCATCTATGACAAACTCTAAGCTTTTCATGACTTCGTTATTGTGGTTGCCACCCATCCATTCCAAACTGTCACTAGTTTGAGGTTGGGCTAAATAGACATATTCCCAATCGGTACCTGTCGGAGCCGAGAAATTTTCTTTATTAACACCTACTCCTAGAATGTTCCAAGTGCCCCAATCCTTTTGATTAAAAGACCATATTACTGATCCTTGTTCTTTCCAAGGTAGATAAAAGATAGCATTCTTTAATGATTTGTCCAACAACCCTGCATCAGCGTTAACCACTGAACTACAAAGCAATATAATGGCAAAAGCAAAAAACATCATTTTCTCCACCCCTTATTTAGATTAGTTCCTGCACCAACAAAAACTCCAACTAGACCCACTACACCCCAAAATAAAAAAGCAATAATTGCTCTGCCAATTAAGAATGTAGTTAAAACAGAAAAACTACTAGCTGGTACACCATAAAGAATCGGTAAATAAGTAAAAATACACCCTGCAACTAACCCCAACACTAAAGTTCCAGAAACGGCTAAAAACCCTTTCTCCAAAGATTCCCATTCTTGACCTATCGCCATTCCTACTAAAAACAATAAACAAGCTCCTAAAAGGTGGCTGTTATGAACTAACCATTTGGGTGTAACAAGTGGTAGAGTAAGCCCCTGAAAAACTGTTGCTATGATTAATACACCAGCCAAAATAACAGTTGCTTTAATTATTTTTTTAATCATCTATCCTCACCTGCTTATATAAAGCATAGGGAAAACTACCTAAACCAGTGATGTCATAAACGCCAGTAATATTGAGATTTAAAATGTTCTGTTTAATAATCTCTTTATATTTCTCTGGAGTAAGATCCATATTCAAAGTAAATGTTTTCTTACCATGCGCAGGTACAATGTCTAATGATCGATTAAAGTCCCAGTTAGAAAACCAGAGATACTCATCTCTCATGTTATTAACGCGTATTCTTGCCAATGCTAAAGCGATATCTAATGGCCCATCATTTTTATATTCCAACTCAAAACTTAAACCTGTATCTTGTTTTTGACAACTAACGATTATATCGACATTAATTCTGGTTAAGGTAGTGTTAACATATTTTATACCAATATTTAGTAGTAAGTAACCAGCACCAATTGCAAGTAGAATGAGCAGAAGAAATAACCCACTAAAACGTTTTTTCATAACTACCCTCCAGTAAATTTAATCGCGTAGAGTAAAATATTTCTCTAATTGGTCTGTTGTTTCCTTTAATATAGGTAAAAATGGTCTCTGCTTTTTTTAAGCAGAGACCATTATCTTTACTTTTTCGCAAAATGGCAAGCAACCAAATGGTTGTTTCCAATATCTCGTAACTCAGGTGACTGTTTAGAACAGATCTCCTTAGCTATTGGACAACGTGGATGGAGACGACAGCCAGAAGGTGGATTAGCAGCATTCGGTACTTCGCCCTCTAAAATGGCTTTAACCCCACCCTCTTGTGGTTTTGGAGGTAAAACAGCCGAGATCAATGCTTTAGTATATGGATGTAGCGGGCTATAAACTAATTCATCTGCTGTACATTGTTCAACTGTTTCGCCAAGGTACATAACTATGATACGGTTACAGATATGCCTTGCAGTTGCCAAGTCATGAGTAATGTAGACAAAGCTAACATCTCTCTCCTTGGATAGTCTTAACATCAAGTTAAGAACTTCGCCACGAATAGAAACGTCAAGCATTGATACAGGTTCGTCAGCGACAATAAATTCTGGATCGAGAACTAAAGCTCTTGCGATAGCTATACGTTGTCTCTGTCCACCAGAAAGTTCATGAGGATAACGATAGATATATTCCTCTGCTGGCTTTAACTCAACTTCATCTAAGGTCTTGAGAATTTTGGCCTCAACTTCAGCTTCATCTTTATCAAGTCCTTGAATTCTTAAAGGTTCAGCAATAATGCTATAGATATCCATTCTAGGATTCATTGACTCAAAAGGATCTTGGAAAACTAATTGTAGCTTACGGCGATAAAGTTTCATCTGTTCAGCAGTAAGTTTAGTAATATCTTTACCTTCGAAAACTATATTTCCTGCTGTAGGTTCAATAAGCTTTAAAAGCACGCGACCTAAAGTTGTTTTACCGCAACCACTTTCACCAACAACACCAACAATTTCACCTTTATTTACTGTAAAGGAAACACCATCTACAGCGTGTACTATCGGTGTAGGTTTGCCCTGTAAGGAATCCTTTAAAGTTTTACGTAGGTAAAAGTATTTTTTTAGATTTTTAGCTTCAAAAACAACTTGACTCATGCTCTCTCACCTACTTTCCCTAGCTGGCCAGCTTTATGGCAAGCCACAAGGTGTCCGTTGCCACCTAAATGCTCTAATTCTGGTTCTACTGTCCGGCACTTAGCATCCGCTAATGGACACCGAGGGCTAAAACGGCAACCAGAAGGTGGCTCTAAAAGATTAGGTGGTGAACCAGGAATAGACTGTACTGGTGATTTAGGAGCTTTGATGTCTGGGAAGGAACTTAGCAAACCGTAAGCATAAGGATGCATTGGAGCATTATAAACCATCTTCGCTGGTCCATATTCCACAATTCTACCAGCATACATAATCGCAACCTTGTCGCAAGTCTGAGCAATAACTGATAGGTCGTGGCTAATTAGCATCATCGATAAGCCCATCTTCTTACGTAGATCTTGAATTGCTTCGAGAACTTGAGCTTGAACCATAACGTCAAGTGCAGTCGTCGGTTCGTCAGCAATAATAAGATCCGGGTTGCAAGCAAGAGCCATAGCAATAACAGCTCTCTGCTTCATTCCACCAGAGAATTCATGTGGATAGTTGCGATAACGCGCACTATTGATACCAACCATCTCTAAAAGATCACCGGCACGTTTTTTGGCTTCGGCTTTGCTAGCATTCTCATGGGTAATAATTGCTTCGGCTATCTGATCACCAATCCTTAAAACTGGGTTTAAGGCGTTCATCGCACCTTGGAAGATAATGGACATTTTTTGCCAGCGATATTCTTTTCTAAACTGCTCTTCTGGCATCGTTAATATCTCTTGTCCATTAAATTTAATACTACCATCTACAATACGTCCGTTGTTAGGAAGAAGACGTAAAAGCGTTGTGGCCATACTGGACTTACCGCAACCTGATTCGCCAGCGAGTCCCATTGATTCGCCTTTTTCAATTTCGAAACTTACTCCATCAACAGCCTTAACGTCTCCACGGCGGACTGAATAATACATCTTCAGATTGTTTACTTCTAAAAGCGCCATCATGCTCTCTCCTTGTTCCGTGGATTTAGGATCTCGTCAAGGGTGTTACCAATAAATACGAAAGAAAGGCTAAGAAGAGTTATTGCAAGTCCAGGCGGTAAGATCCACCACCAAGCACGCATAGTGAAAGCTCCAAAGCTACGAGCGTTATGAAGCATTCGGCCCCAGGTTGGTGTGGTTGGATCGCCTAAGCCAAGGAAACTCAGAGTTGCTTCGTATAAAATGGCTCCAGGTATCAATAAAACAAGAGCTGCGAACACAAGAGGAATAACGTTAGGTAAAATGTGTACGAGCATTGTATAGGTTTTACTTGCACCAGAAGCTCTAGCTGCCTCAACGAAAGCTCTTTCTTTTAATGTTAAGGTTTGTGACCGCACAATTCTGGCTGTTGATGTCCAAGAAAAGAGAGCGATCAAAATTACTACGTTCCAAATGTTTTTACCAATTAAAGACGAGAGAATAATTAATACAGGCATGGTTGGGATAGATAACATAACATCAGCTAATCTCATAAAGAATTCGTCCACAAACCCACCTATATAACCAGAAGCAATACCAATTGCTGTACCAATAAATACTGCAATCAACGCAGCAACGATACCAATGATCAAAGAAATTCTTGCACCATAGATAAGTTGACTCCAAAGATCGCCGCCCATATGATCTGCACCTAAGACACCGTGCAGCTTACCTTGAATATTTACTGCAACAGGTTCCATAGTTATGATCGCTGGCTCTCCTTCACTATAAGCGCGTAAGAGAACCTTGTACTGGCCTTTTTTTGCAAAAATAACTTTGCTAGCCTCATCAAAGATAGTTAAACCAAGCCTGGTTTTAAGATCAAGTTGACGAGAATCAATTAATAGATCTTGAGGTTTTAGAGAACCAAATATTTTCTTTTCCCACAGACGCCACTCTTTACCATTAGGATCAACTATTACGAATGCTAAAACTGTAGTGGTTTCTTCAGAAGCATCTATACTATATCTGGTTTCAAAATGAAAGTTTCCTGGCGGATCTGTTTTATAGTTAACATCATGAACTAACTTAGAAAATTCACCAGGAGTAGTTTTGATGGCAAATGCATTCTCTTTTATCTCTTCAGCATTATGAAGATCTTCACCAGAAGCGACCTGCCACTCATTAAATCCTAACCTCGTGTGAACGGTGACAGGCAATTTACTATTACCAGGTAAGACTTTAGCCCAAGCTGGCTTGGCCATACCCTCAGCTAAATATAGATCGTCGATTGGATCATATGGTGTTAGAATTGGCGCTGCCACAGCAACAAAGATAAAAAGTCCTAAAATAATAAGCCCCAGTCTACCTTGAGGTTTAGAGATAAATTCCCGACAAAATTTGGTTGCATTAACCCAAAAACCTCTTTTTTTCATTTGCCTTCACCTCCTCCAACACGAATACGAGGATCAACAAGTCCGTAAACAATATCTGCAACAAAATTGCATATAATCGTTGCTAGAGCAATAAAATAAAAAGCGCCCTGAGCAGCGGGATAATCTTGTTTCATAGTAGCATCAAGAAGATATCTACCTACACCATACCAAGAAAAAATAGTTTCGGTTACAACTGCACCGGAAATAATACTGGGTAAACTTAAAAAGATCAAAGTAACAATTGGAGGCAAAATACTTCTAAAAGCATGATGTCTTAAAACACGTTTTTTAGTTAATCCTTTTGCTCTTGCAGTTATAATATAATCTTGGCCTAAAGCTTCCACCATAGCGTTACGTGTGTACAAAGCCCAGGATCCAAAGTTAATTACTACTAAACTAAATACCGGTAATATTAAATGATGTACTCGGTCTAAAAACTGAGCCCAACCTCCAACTGGTGGTGGTGCTGCCATTGTACCCCTAATAGGGAAGATCGGGATCACAAAACCAAAGATAAGTAATAAAACTAACTGTAGGAAAAAAGTAGGTACTGCGTGGGTAAATAAACCCGCACCAGTAACAAAACTTTCTATGGATGAACCACGTTTAGAAGCAGCAAAAATACCTATTGAGATACCGATCAAAATCTCAATAAACAGAGCTATACCTAACAATAAAACCGTATTAGGTAATCGTTCTAGAAGTTCGTCCATAACAGGACGACTTGATGTAAAGGATAAACCTAAATCTAAGGTCAACAGACTTTTTAAGTAGATAAAAAACTGTTCATGTAAAGGTTTAGTCAATCCATATTGCTCATACAGAGCTGCTTTCATCTCCGGTGTCCACTTAGGATCAATGATCATACGAACTGGATCCCCCGGCATCACTCGGAAGATAAAGAAATTGATAGTTACAATAACAACAAGAACTATGAGTGCGTATACCACTCTTCTTAAAATATAAGAACTAAAATTCAATTACCATTCACCTCACTGCTTAGCCAACCAAGTGGCTTTTAGGGACCCCTGCAAAGGTGTGCCGCCTCCTCAAAGGAGGCGGCTTATCTTTACTTATTCATGTTGAGATTTGATTACAGTTTAAGTCTCCAATAATCCTCAAATCTTTCTAGTCTGACATACTCACCAGGATTATATTCCTTAAAGACAAATGGTCCAATACCGATTAACTTAGTTAGACCTTCAACTGTTGGGTGAGATTCTTTCCAAGGTTGGAAGCCCTTCCAATCAGTAACATCCTTCCAGATGTGCTCTGGTAGCCATGGTAGTCCTTGAATATCATATAAGTGTAGGAAACCTGGTGTTGAGCTATAAACGACTACAGTGTAATCATCTGGAGTCTCAACCTTTACAACGGTATTTACTGAACCTAAATAGCGAGGAACTTTGTTGTCACGAAGATATTCAATAGTAAACTTAACATCGCTAGCTTTGAAATCTTCACCGTCATGCCACTTAACATCTTTACGCATTTTATAGGTAACCTTAGCTGCGTTGGGTTCTTCATTACCCTCATCATCAACATAGGTCCAGACCTCTTCAGTAGCTTTTGTTACCCAGTTAGGAACGTCTTCAAGGGTTTCAGCATCATAGGCAAACGGACTATCATTAATACGGCCTAAGATCTGCCAGTCGTAGGCAGAAGATGCTGTAGCCATATTAAATGTCTGTGGTTCGTTTGGCAGTAGCCAAGTAATCTTGTCACCCTCTATAGGCTCGAGGTTCAAAGTTGTCCAAAGGTTTTGGTACTCAGTGGAACCATAACCTTTCATTGGTATAAATCCTTTAACTTTATCTGTACGGAAAGCATTCATATAGGGACGACTGTAAAGAACAATATATGGTTGATGGATAGCCAATAGCTCTTGAGCCTTATTTGATGCTTTTGTAAAGTCGTCACGATTTGTAGCGTAAAGTAGTTCTTCTAGAGCCTTGTCAATCTCAGGATCTTTAGTTTGGGTGGTGTTGTCTCCACCTTCAACTGCATTTTTGGAATGGAACAAACCATATAAGTGGTCTGGTTCACGAGACAAACCCCAAGCCAAAGCATACATTTGGAAATCAAATGTATCAAGTTTGTCTAGAATAACGTTAAAGTCAAGTGGTGTAGCAACAAGAGGTAAACCAATCTTGTTAGCTTCTTGAGCAATCATTTTACCAATTTCAGCAGAAGTAGGTGCTACTTCAAATAATGGAGTCAAGAACTCAAACTTTTCGAGTTCTTTGCCAGTTTTAGGATCAATACGGATACCGTTTGGTCCCATTGTAAAGCCGGCTTCATCAAGAATTTCCTCTGCCTTCTTTGGATCATATTCATATTTGGCAATTTGGTCATAATAGTAGTTAGAAGATTGTGGTACTAAGCTATCAAGTGGTAGCATAAAACCTTCAAACAAGTTCAAAATGATCTTGTCGCGATCGACAACGTGGGAAAGAGCATATCTGATAGCTTTTTCTGATGTTGGATACTTACCAGTGTTAAGGCCAATATAGAACATGTGGAAACCTAAGTCCATGGTTAGATGAACATTCTCATCTTCTTGAACCTTTTTAATTTCTGCAGGCTTTGTCAAACCTGGGTAAACATCGACGTCACCACGAAGCAATGCCAAAATTCTTGCTTCATCGTCGACATAAATAGGGAAGAGAATTTCTTTAGCCTTTGGACCAACTTTGGAATAGGTGATATCACCGACTGTAGCTTCGAGTTCAACTGGTTCTGCTTCAGCTACTTGCTCTTTGTTCTTCCAAACAAATACAGCAACCACACACAACAACACTACAACAACTGCAATTAACCAATATAACTTCTTGCTTTTCATTACTAAACCCCCTTGTGTTGGTAATCTTTGTTTGTAATACTGAGCCATTAATTAAATGCTTCCCATCGTTTAATTAGCGTGCCCAGTATTTATACCGAAGCTTTTAAGCTTCTAAGTATCCTTTTGGATTTTGCTTTTTGTCAAAAGGATAAGGCTATAGACATATATATTCTCTGCACTGTACACAATTCCTTCTTAAAACATTTCGATATCCGTTTGACAAAACCTTTTCTTTTTTCGTAGTTCGTAACATTTTTTCGTATTTACAGCATCTTCCTACAACCACGCAGAAACTTTACCATGAATATCTTAATCTATTATGCACTACACTTCTTCTTTGATCAAATGAAAATGGCTTTTTTTATCATGTATACATTTTACTTGATTGGAAAAACGCAAAAAAAGAGAGGGTTAACCCGGGTTAACCCTCTCTTTTCTAAACACCTGCTTAATTTAGTTCTTCAATTGTTAAATTCTCAATAATGGTATCAGATGTTGTACTCAAGGAACGAATCCAGATATAACCAGCATCTTTAAACTCATCTAATTCAAGTTCTTCGTCGATGATTAAATCTTTGTTTTCATCGGTGATTTCGAATCTAGCTAAGTCGCCTTTTACTGTAACCTTAAAGTGTATTGAATCGCCCCAGACAAATGAAGTTAAAACTTGGGCATTGGTATTAAACGATGGTTGCCATACTCCTTCAGTCCAACGACGAAGACGAATATCAGTAGGTGAAACCATATCGATACCAGCACCAAAATAATAAGGTACATCATTAATAGTGCTACGAACAAGAATCAAAGTACGTCCTTGTGTGGTTGCATCAAATTCAAGAATAAAGTTTTTATATTGCTTGTGAGAGCATAACCAGTTTTCGGTTGCAGTACCTGGGACCCAGATACCTTTCAGATCGTCCCAAGTTCCATTACCAACATTTTGACCATAGTCTTCCATTTTAGCAAATTTTACTTTTGCTGCCATAGCACCTACAGCTAATCCTGTAACTAACATCAAAACTACTAACAAAGCTGTTAATCGCTTCATTACCCTTGCATGTAACCCCTAAAAGCGAGGCTCATGCCTTCCCCCCTTTGTTTTGAATATTTTAGGATTGCCTTCACAAAAGAAAAACGCTGCTTCTAGTTCCCTCCTTCGGGGTGAATTAGCTGGAAAAACAATCTGGTTTAGAGCTTAATCAAATGTTTCGACAACCAAATAATTCTTCCTGCCTGTGTTATCTTATAAATACTAACTATATCTATTTTGCCACTTAAATAGGTTAATATTCTTATTTCTCAAGCCATAATATTACCCCTTTTTACTAAACAAAATAGGAAGCAACCTCTTTTGTTAGAATTTTACCGGCAGCTTCCTATTAGATAATACTTATTAGATTGTTTGCCTTTGGCCTTGAATATAGATAGTCTCAATTTCCAAATTGTTATTTAACTTAAGGAGATCCGCTCTAAACCCAGTAGCTATTCTACCTCTATCATTTAACCCAAGTGCTTTAGCTGGATTGTAAGTGGCACTTCTTATAGCACTTACTAAATCAATACCCCATTTAACCATATTTTGTATAGCTTTATCCATCGTATGAGCACTACCAGCGATAGTTTTACCATCTATTAAGGTAATTTTATTACCATTAACCATCCGTCTTCCATACGTACCTGAAGGCATACCATTAAGACTAACTGAGTCGGTAATTGCTAAAACCTTGTCAAAAGGCTTAACCTTAAAAAGAAGACGGATTATTTCTGGGTGAATATGAATGCCATCTGTAATGATCTCTGTATAAAGTTCATCATAGAGAAGAGCACCGCCTACAACACCTGGTTCCCTGTGATGCATAGGTGGCATGCCATTAAATGTATGGCAGACACAACTAGTACCCCACATAGTTGCTTGGCGCAATTTCTCGATCGAGGAGATGGTATGACCTGCAGAAACTACTACATTAAATTTTCTCGCTATCTTGATAAGCTCTTCAGCTTGGTTAAGCTCTGGAGCTATCGCTATATATTTAATCTGAGAGCCAAATTTAGTTAGAAAATCGGTTAATTTATCAGGATCTGGTTCTTTAATAAAGTTAGGATCAATAGCTCCTGGTCTTTCTGGGCTAATAAAAGGACCTTCCAAAAAAATACCTGCTGTATTTATTGGCATCTTCTTAAGAGGAAGATATTTACCTAATTCATCTAACCCACCTTCGACTCCCATCAACATTGTTGTTGTACCATGCTTTAGATGGAAATCAGCTGCTCTCTGACATGAATCCAAATCAGCTAGTTCAAAACCTGCTCCACCACCACCATGAACGTGGACATCAATATAGCCAGGTACTAAATAAGCACCTTGTAAATCTTCACCTTCTTGGGAACATTCGCCAAAACCAACCTCAGTAATTATTCCCTCTTCAATAATTACATAGCCCTTTCCCAAGCGTTCTGGTAAAACTAGTGTACAGTTTTTTAATACTTCCATTTACTCTACCTCCTAGCGACAAAGAGCCGCAGCACCTATCAGACCTGCTTTATTAAGTGTTTGGCCAATCTTTAATTGTATATCATAGTTATACTTTTTCTGAATGCTTTCTTGGATACTTTGGATAAAATGATGATTATTGACAGCGATACTACCACCTAGATAAATTTCTTCTAAACCAAATAATGTAGCTATATTGAAAAGCCCAATTGCTAAAGCCTCAATAGCTTCCTGGGCAGCTTGATTATGCAAATTTTGTAATAGTTCTTTAGGACTCTGGCCATGGTATTTTTTTAAAGCCCAACCGCCAGCATAGGCTTCCAAACAACCTTTAAGTCCACAGGAACAGTCACGCCCATCTGGATAGATTATTATGTGTCCTGCTTCACCAGCAAGACCAGTAGAACCTATCAAGATCTTGTTATTAATAACGATCCCCATGCCAACTCCAGTTCCTAAGGCAATTAGAATGAGATCTTTTTTATTGCTTACCCAACTCTCTCCCAAAGCTGCACAATTAGCATCGTTTTCCAGATAAATAGGTACACCTAACTTATCTTGCCATTTATTTAGCGACCACGAACTAATATGCAAATTACTTGCTTTCACCCAGGTCTTATTAGCGCGATCTAGGGTTCCTGGTACACCTATGCCAATAGCCGTAAAACCGGTTAACTCACTAGTTACCTTTGCTATCGCTTCATCAATTGCGTTATTATCTGTATTTTGTAATTCGATATAGATTTCTTTTAAAATGTGACCGTCTTCAGCAACTAAACCGGCAGCAACTTTGGTACCACCTATATCTATACCAAGGTAAGCCAATACTATCACCTCCACTAGTTTACTTACCTTTTAACTTCTCTTTTATTACCTCTAATCCTTTAGGAGGGCATTAAATAAGCAGCCTATCCAAGGTAGGCTGCTAAAATTATTTTTTTAACCCTCTACTACCAGGTGCTGTAATAGGTACACCTTTTTGGCAAAGAGGACATTGTTCTTTGGTAAAGCTATCGACCTGAACTTTAAGAAGTGGGAAATACGGAACTCCAGGGTTAAAGTTACTACCGCGGTCAACTAAAGTGCAGACAGCAACCACTTCACCGCCTTTTTCTTTAACCAATTCCATGGTCTCCCAAACTGAACCTCCGGTTGTAACTACATCTTCCACTACCACAACTTTCTCTCCCGGCTCAATCTGGAAAGAACGTCTTAGTGTCAACTTCCCATCTTCTCTTTCAGCGAAGATAGCTTTTTTTTTCATCTGCCTACCGAGTTCATAACTTAATATGATTCCACCTACAGCAGGTCCAATTACTAGATCTACCTCTATATTACTTAACAATTGGCACCAATACTCAGCCAGCTTTTCTGTCACGTTTGGATTTTCTAAAACCCTAGCACATTGAATATAAGTATCGCTATGTCTACCACTTGTTAGTTGGAAATGGCCACTCAACACTGCCCCAACCTCATCAAAATATTTCCTTATCTCAGTCACGTCCTGCCATCTCCCTTACAATATCATTTAAAGCTTTCACTGGATCTTTAGCTTTAGTAATTGGTCGACCAATTACTAAAAAGTCACTACCTGCATCTAGTGCTTCTTTAGGTGTTGCCACCCGCTTTTGGTCACCAACACTATCTCCTTGTGGTCTGACCCCAGGTACAACTGTTAAAAAGGAAGAGCCACAGTATTTTTTGATTGTTACTACTTCCTTGGTTGATGTTACTACACCATCCAAACCTGCTTTTTGGCAAAGTAGAGCTCTATTTTTTGCTCCTTCTTCAATTGTGCCGCTGCCACCTACGCTTAGCCAGTCTGTCGCACTAATTGAAGTTAACACGGTTACACCAATTAACTTTGGCGGCTTAGCTACCGATAGACTAGCTTCTTTAGCCGCTTGTAACATCTCGAAACCACCTGAGGCATGAACATTTAACATCTGACAACTATCTGCTACCTGAGCTACCGCTGCTGCGACAGTTCGAGGAATATCATGAAACTTGAGGTCAAGAAAAACATTATAGCCAGAGTCTCTAATCTTTTTAACAAAGCTTAAGCCCTCTTTCATAAAGAGTTCTAAGCCAATTTTCACACCCAGGCCTTGAGGCATCTTCTCAAGTAGATTCTCTGCTTGTTCCCCAGTGGGAAAATCTAGAGCAAGGTAGATTCTCTCTAACATCAACTATTCCTCCTTGCAAGGCCAATAATAGCCCCTAGGTTAGTTTGCTTCTTAGCTAGGTAGCTTTCTAATTCACCAGGCAGGCGTGAAAGTAGTAAAGGATCTCGGAAGAGAGCCGAACCTACTTGCACAGCACTTGCTCCAGCCATAAAAAACTCCAAAGCATCATCTAAGGAAGTAATACCACCTACACCTACAATTGGTACTTTAACTTTTTGAGCCACTTGGTAGATCATTCTAACAGCAATTGGTTTAATGGCCGGACCGGATAGACCTCCTGTTAGGTTTCCTAAAAGAGGTTTACCAGTCTCAATATCTATAACCATCCCCGTTAAAGTATTGATTAAAGTGAGAGCATCCGCTCCTGCTTCCTCCACAGCTAACGCCATCTCCACAATATCAGTAACATTAGGAGAGAGTTTTACCCATAGTGGTAGTGAGGTTTCTTTTCTAACTGCACTTACTACCTCAAAGGCTTTCTCTTTGGAAGTGCCAAAAGCAATGCCACCTTCTTTGACATTCGGGCAGGAAATATTTAACTCTAAAGCCGTTACTCCGGTTTCGTTCAATCTTTGGGCTACTAAGGCATACTCATCAACACTACGACCTACTATATTTACAACAACTGGTATCTTTTTCTCGTTTAACCAAGGTAGATAATGAGTTAAAAAGTAATCGATACCTGGATTTTCAAGGCCAATAGCATTTAGCATTCCTGCTGGTGTTTCAGCGACTCTAACACCTTTATTGCCCGGCCAAGGCTCTAAGCTTACCCCTTTGACAACAATTGCGCCTAAAGAATTAAGCTCCATAATCTTTGCGAATTCTTGGCCATAACCAAAGCAACCTGAAGCACTCATAAAGGGGTTTTTAAGTTTAGCTCCGCCAATATCGATCACTTCAATCCCCCCATTTCACTGAACCAATTGGAAAGACTGGGCCATCATGGCATACTCTTTGCCTAAGTTCTTTTTCGTCTTTTATCACGGTAATATTGCACCCTAAACAGACCCCCACTCCACAGGCCATGCGTTTTTCTAAAGAATAATAGCCTTTAACACCTAAGGTTTCTAAGGTCCTAAAAAGGCCTTCTGGTCCACAAGCATAAACTAAATCGTCTTTGTTGGTTATTAGTTCTGTCACTAACCCTCGGCGACCACTACTACCATCTAAGGTAGCAACTTGTAAATCAGCGTATTTAGCAAATTCGGAAAGTAAAATGGCTTCTTCTTTGTTTTTAAAGCCTAACAAAGCCGTAACTTCCATGCCCTGGCCATGCATCTTCTTAGCTAGCCCTAAAAGAGGTGGTACACCAATACCTCCACCTATTAAAGTAGCTCTTTGGCTTTTCAGAGGAAAACCATAACCGATGGGACCTAGAACTCTTACCTTATCCCCTGGTTTCTTTTTCGCGAGTAACTTAGTCCCTCTACCTTTGAGCCTGTAAACAAGCTGCAAGTTATTGTCCTCTACATCACAGATAGATATTGGTCTTCTTAAAAAAGGCTCGTAGTTTTCAGCCACTTCCACTTGCACAAACTGACCAGGTTCGTATTCTTGGGTGAAACCTTTTAAGGTTAAGCTAAAAACACCTGGTACTAGCTCTTGCTGGCTTGTTACCTGCAGTAAAAAATCTTTCATTTTTTAATAGCCTCCTATAAAAGAGGTGTAGCTTGTAATTGAATTTTTCTTAAGGCTTCATATAAAGCTGTAGCTGTGTCTAGTGAGGTTAGACAAGGAATACCTCTTTCTGCTGCTCGGCGTCTAATTTGGAAGCCTTCTCTAGCGGGCGTTTTTCCCTTGGTAATCGTGTTAATGATTAAGTCAATCTCACCTGTTTGTAGCAGGTCAACTATATTTGGTGACCCTTCAAAGAGTTTGTTTACCCTTTCAGTGCGAATACCATGCACATTTAGATAAGCTGCTGTACCTGTTGTAGCAATTAACCGATAGCCTAACTCATAAAATCCTTGAGCTAAGGGAAGTATTTCATTTTTATCTTTGTCAGCAACTGTAAATAAAACTGTACCTTCTTGCGGTATGCTAAGACCAGAAGCTATTAAAGCTTTGTAAAGGGCCTGGTAAAACACAGGCGCTCTGCCTAAAACTTCACCTGTCGACTTCATCTCTGGTCCTAATACTGTATCGACCTGGCTTAGTTTAGCAAAGGAGAAGACTGGTGCCTTGACAGCGATATCGCCTATTTCAGGTTTTAACCCTGATTCAGTTAATTTTTCGCCTAGCATCACTCGTGTTGCTAGTTCAGCCATAGGGATGTTAGTAACCTTACTCATAAAAGGTACTGTTCTCGATGCCCTGGGATTAACTTCAATAATGTAAACATCATCACCATCTACAACAAACTGGATATTTACCATACCCTGAGCCTGAAGGGCTAAAGCAATTCTTTCGGTATAAGAGGCTATCTTCTCTTTCGCTTGGGGAGAAAGACTTTTAGTTGGGTAGACTGCAATCGAGTCACCAGAGTGAACTCCCGCTCTTTCGATATGCTCCATAATACCTGGAATTAGCACTTTTTCGCCATCGCAGATGGCATCAACCTCAGCTTCTTTACCTTGAATATAGCGGTCGATTAGAATCGGGTGATCTTCGGAGATACTCACTGCTTCCTTGAGGTAGTTTTCTAAATCGTCATCTGAGTAAACAATCTCCATGGCCCTACCACCTAATACATATGAAGGGCGCACTAAGACCGGATAGCCGATTAAGTTGGCTGTTTTGAAAGCTTCATCCCTAGTTCTCACACCTGCGCCTTTAGGCCTTGGTATCTTTAAGGTCTCTAAGAGTTCTTCAAAGCGTTCTCGATCCTCAGCTCGGTCGATGGTATCTACTGAAGAACCTAGTATTTTATAACCGGCATTAGCAATCCCGGAGGCTAGTTTGATTGAGGTTTGGCCACCAAACTGCACAATAACACCTAAGGGTTTTTCCCTTTCGAGAATAGGTAATACATCACCCAAGGTCAGGGGTTCAAAGTAGAGAGCATCGGAGATATCAAAGTCTGTAGAGACTGTCTCCGGGTTATTGTTGATAATAACCGCTCTATATCCTAGCTTCCTGATAGCTTTAATGGCATGAACTGTTGCATAATCGAACTCTAAGCCTTGGCCAATGCGAATTGGTCCTGAACCAATTACCACCACTGATTCACCTTGCTTGTCTAGGGGTTCATCTATGCCTTGATAGGTAGAGTAAAAATAAGGTGAATTGGTTCTTAGCTGCCCTGCACAGGTATCAACACGTTTATAGCCAGGAGTAATCTGCCATTCTTTTCTTAATTTACGTATATCTTGTTCTGGGCACTGCCACTGGTTAGCAATTTGTTGATCAGAGAAACCTAGTCCTTTGAGTTCTGAAAGCCATGAAGGGGACTTTTCTGAAATAAGGAGTCGAGCTAGAGCATTTTTCATCTCTTCTAAGAAAGGTTTGCTTATTTTAGTCAGATTAGCGACTTTTTCTACTGAATAACCAGCCCTAAACGTTTCTTCTATGATGAAGATGCGTCTATCATCAGCTTTTTGTAAGTACTTATCCCATTCGGTGGAAGGAGGTAAGTCAGGTTTTAGCTCTAAGCCCCTGATCGCTTTTTGTAAAGCTTCTATAAAGCTTCTACCAATTGCCATTACTTCACCTGTTGCCTTCATTTGGGTACCTAGATGTCTATCACCACTTTTGAATTTGTCAAAGGGCCAACGGGGTATCTTAACCACAACATAGTCGATATTAGGTTCAAATACTGCTGTAGTTTTTTTAGTTAAAGGATTTATAATTTCATCAAGAGTATAACCTAAAGCTACCTTTGCAGTTACTCTAGCGATAGGATAGCCTGTAGCTTTTGAAGCTAGCGCACTAGACCGACTAACTCTGGGGTTAACCTCAATGATGTAGTATTCACTTTTACTTGGATGGAGAGCGAACTGGACATTACAGCCACCTTCTATTTTCAAAGCGCGAATTATCTTCAAAGCTGCACCTTTCAAGAGTCGCATTTCTTCCTGAGAAAGAGTTAAAGCTGGGGCAACTACAATACTGTCTCCAGTATGGATACCCACTGGATCAACGTTTTCCATACTACAGATAGCAATGGCATTATCTCTAGCATCGCGCATAACTTCAAATTCAATCTCCCTAAACCCGGCAACCGATTTTTCAATCAACACCTGGCCAATGGGACTTGCTTCCAAACCTTTTTTTACATATATTTCCAATTCAGATTCATTATCAGCCATACCACCTCCGGTACCACCTAAGGTGAAGGCTGGTCTGATAACTAAAGGATATCCTAATCTAGAGGCTACCTGCTTAGCTTCGCTAAGACTTTTAACAGTTTCGCCTGGACAGATAGGTTCGCCGATCTCTTCCATGAGTTCTTTAAAAAGCTCTCTGTCTTCAGCTTTTTTAATGGCTTCTAAATTAGTTCCCAAAAGCTTTACACCATATCTATCTAAAACACCAGTTTCGGCTAGGGTTAAAGCCATATTTAAGCCTGTCTGGCCACCTAAGCCAGCAATAAAGCCATCGGGACGTTCTTTACGGATAATTTGCTCAGCTATCTCAGGAGTAATTGGTTCTAAGTAGACCTTATGAGCCATCTCTTTATCAGTCATAATTGTGGCTGGGTTCGAGTTTAAGAGAATAACCTCAATGCCCTCTTCTTTAAGGGCCTGACAGGCTTGTGCTCCAGCATAATCAAATTCAGCTGCTTGCCCAATTACAATTGGTCCAGAACCTATAACTAGAACCTTTTTGATGCTTTTATCTCTCATAGGCCAACCCTCCTAAGTAGCTGCTGTAGCAATGACTTTTCCGGAGTGAACTCTAAACCAATGACTTTACCTTTGATAAACCCTACTGGTTTATTACTAATCAAATCAAGAAATAACACTTCACCAGGAACCTTTTCCAAGTTTTGCTTCCGTCGAAAATTAACTGACCACACTTTGTGGGTTTCTTTTTCTAGAACTGGATAACCATCCCCGAGACGTAAATCATTGCCTGAAGTACCACCTAATGAGCGCACAATATAGTTAGTTACTTCGCCCATAAATATCAGGGGTAAGCCACTTTTTTGGAGCGACTCTAGCTTATTTTCTGGTAAGCCTTCACCAACTACTAAAACGCCATTTACATCGAGAAATTCATCAGGAATAGTGTTTTCGTAGATTGTTAGATCATAACCTAGTTCCACCAAGGTGCGGATTAAACTTTCACTAATACCAGAGTCAATCACTGCTAATCTATTACCACTATTAGGAATACGTTTACCACTAACTGTTTTGCAATCTACAGCTAATTCAGTATCCCCTTGTAATTCACCAGAGATGGCAGCTGTTTCTTGAAGATGTAAAGCTACCTCTCTGGTATCTACACCTTCTAAAACAGCTATACCCCGGCGCTTAAAGAAACTTCTTAGTTCGTCTCCTCTCGTTCCTGAGGCTATATTTTGAAAGACTACACCCTTTGCTCCTTTATTACTTTCAATCTCGTTACTAACTACCGCTGCTAAACCTGCTTGGGGAGCTGTAAAAACCAAGATTAATCCTTCAGAGGTAGGGTCAGTAGCGACTTCGATAAAGTTATTGCTATAGACCATTACTACCTGCCCTTTTACCCTACCAAAACCAGCTTTTGCTGGGAATTTAGTACCGTCTCTGAGCACTAAAGCTTTATTATTGTTCATAGACTATCTGCCCTCCCCTAAAGGTAAGTACCACACGACCTTTAAGCTGTTTGGTAAAATAGGGGCTATTCTTACCTTTGGAAACCCACTTTTCTTTATTGACTGTAAAACTTACTTCTGGATCAAAGACCACCACGTCAGCTAGCTCACCTGGTTTTAATTCATGACTCTCGCCTATTATCTGGCTCGGTCCTTTGGAGAGCCGTTGGTAGATTAAAGCTGGGTCAGCAAAGATGGTATTAACTACACTGGCAGCAATCTCAATACTACTAATACCAAAAGGAGCCGCAGCTAAACTCTGTCCTTTTTCTTTTTCAGTGTGTGGCGCATGGTCAGTGGCAATTGCCCCAATTAGTCCTGCTTTAAGCGCTTCTCTGAGCGCTAGACGATCTTCTTCTTCTCTTATGGGGGGATTTACTTTATAGCTTGTGTCAAAAGCTTGGATTTCAGTATCAGCAAAGTAAAGGTGATGTGGGGTAACCTCTGCTGAAGCTTGGATGCCCAATTCTTTAGCTAATTTTAATAATGCCACACTCTCTTTGGCTGATAAATGGCAAAGATGTATTTTAGCTCCAACCTCACCCGCTAGCAAGAGATTTCTTGCTACTGCAATTGATTCTGAGGAAGAAGAAATGCCTGGTATACCCTGATCGCGGGTTAAATAACCAGCATGAAGATAGCCATCAGCAAGTGCTAACTCCTCAGCATGGGAAAGAACCGTATAGCCATGATCGGTAGCATAAGCAAGAGCACTACGCATTAAAGCCACATTAGTGATATCATTCCCATCATCGCTAGCAAATTTAATACCCAATTTAGCTAAACTACCTAAATCGGCTAGTTCCTTACCTGCGCGCCCTTTAGTTAGAGGAGCAACTGGTAATACCCGTACTACGGTGTTATCTTCAAGATATCTTAAATAATTCTCCATCTCCCAGGTGTTATCTAAAACTGGTTGGGTGTTAGGCATTGAAAGAACTGTAGTAAAGCCACCTTTTGCAGCGGCTAATGTCCCAGTTTTTACTGTCTCCTTACTAGAAAACCCTGGTTCTCTTAGATGACAGTGTAAATCAATAAACCCTGGGAAGATCTCTTTGCCACTAACGTCGATGACTCTGTCAGCTGCCGATTCGGTAAAACCAGCGACAACCTTACCATCTTCTAAGCAGAGATCTCTAACTTCACCTACTCCTTCCGACCAAACCCTTCCCCCTTTAAGCAGGTATTTCAAAGATATTCCTCCCTTCGATAGCCGCATAAAGCAATGCCATCCGAGCAAAAACTCCGTTTTCTACCTGATTAAGGATTTTACAGCGAGGATTCTCGAGAACAGCATCTGCTAATTCTACACCTCGATTAACTGGTCCGGGATGAAGTATTAAACTATCTGTAGGTAGCATCTCTAGATATTCAGCTGTTAGTCCATAGAGTTTGTGGTACTCACTAAGTGAAGGTAACAGCCCTTGATCTTGCCGCTCTTTTTGAATTCGTAAAAGAACTAAGACATCTGTTGCCTTTAGACTCTCTGGCCAAGGGGCTTTCTCTGTTTTAGGTGGCATAAGAGTCTTCGGACCAGTAAAAGATACTGTGGCACCAAGCTTTCTTAGGGCTTCAGCATCTGATCTAGCTACTCTACTGTGTAAAATGTCACCAGCAATAACTACTTTGAGACCAGCGAACTTTTTATATTCGCTTATGGTTAGTAAATCGAGTAAACACTGACTAGGATGTTCCGACCACCCATCGCCGGCATTAACAATTGGTATCTGTAGATGTTGTTGCAAATACCTTGTTATTCCACTTTCCTGGTGTCTTATGACAATACAGTCTGCCCCCATAGCCTCTAAGGTCTTGGAAGTATCCAGTAAAGATTCACCTTTCGCTACTGACGATGTACTTTCATTTAAGTCTAATACTCTAGCGCCAAGCTTCTGCGCTGCGAGGGTAAAAGAAAGCTTGGTTCTGGTACTATTTTCCGAAAAAAATAGCGCTACCGTCCGACCACTTAAATTTTTTCTGGTAGCTTTACCAGACTTAAATTCTGTGGCTAGACTAAGTAGACGCTCAATTTCTCCAGCATTCATCTCTGAAATGGCATGGATTCCTTTCATGCTCCTCACTCCTTGGCATAAAAAAATTCCTCCGCCAGGGAGGGTTTAGGGCGCCAAAACGCCTGTGCTCCCTTCCTGGTCTCACGGGACCGGATTTAAAGGGTGCCTAGATAAAAAAACTTCGCACCAGGCGAAGGGCAAAGAGCATTATATTTGCTTTGCAATTCGCCTTCCTGGCCTCACAGGACCAGCTTAAAGGTCTCTTTTCATATAGTATAGACGTAGCATAGATCTTTGTCAAGCTTTGGTAAAAGGAAATTTTCCACTGATATTCTTCCCTAAATTGTAAAACTTATTTCTACCACCATGTCTCAGGGATAACCGAAAATGAGTAACTTCTTAAAAGGAGTTTGACTAGTTTTCCCTAAAGATTGATTAAGATTCGTCTTAGGAGATGATAGCCTTGTGGTTTGATATATCCATGCCAATTGATAGTTCCATGCCTACTTATCCGTCTGATCCGCAATTTTTAGCCAAACCTCATAAATTAGGTGGGATTAATTCTCGGGTGACCTTACACCAACTAGAACTAGGTACCCATACTGGTACCCATGTCGACGCACCTCTACACCTTTTCCCTGCTGGTATACCTATTTCTAATATATCCCTAGACACTTTTATTGGACCTTGCTATGTTCTTTCTCTAGATAAGTTTTCTCTTGATCTTTTACCAAAGTTACCGCAAAATGCTCGCAGAGTCTTATTTAAAGCCAATGGCGAGTTACCCTTGAAGCCTAATTGGTTAGAAGTGTACCAGGGTATGCCACCTGAATTTGCTAGCGAACTAGTGAAAAGAGAGCTACTATTAGTTGGTATCGATGCTCTTTCTATTGAAGAGAGAGAGCGGCCTATTTTAGAAACACACCAACTACTTTTAGAAAAAAATATTATTATCTTAGAAGGTCTAAATCTAACTTCTATAGATGATGGTTGGTACTTTCTTTCTGCTTTACCACTAAGCCTTACAGGCCTAGATGGTAGTCCTGTAAGAGCTATACTAAAAAAGAACTAAAAAAGAGAGGGCTAAAAACCCTCTCCTTGGTTAGCTTATTTACTTACTTTGTAAATAGCAGCCATATAAGCCTTATAGAGTTCAAAGAACTTGGTTGAGGTTTGTGTAGCACCAGCGAAACCATCTACTTCAGTAGGAATACCGCCAGCTTCTACAATCTTTTTAGGTAGAGTCTCGATAGCATCAAAATAAGCATCATACTTATAAACGCCTTTTTCTTTAGCCTTACCGTCAGCCTCTTTAACCTCAGCATATTCGATCTTAGTTATCTTACCTTTTTCAACAGTTACTTGCATGGTAGGTTTGTAACCTCTTGAATCGGCTGGGTACTTAATGCCCTTATAAGTAGTATTCTTCAAAGGTGTAGCTTTAACTAAGGCCCAGAAAAGCATCTCCTTAAAGCTAGCGGTTGTGAGGGATGCACTAGCAACAGCATCAATCTTATCTAGATCGCCATTTACTTCAACAGCTTTTTTATTTAAGGTTTCAACAGCTGTGAAATAAGCTGCATATGGATAAACACCTTTAGCCTTAGGTTTATTATCAGTAGCAACAACTTCATTGTAATCGACAGAAGCGATTTTATTACCTTTGACTACTAAAGTTATGGACGGATAGTAGCCGTGGCTGTCCACTTTGCCACGAACTGAATAGGTGCCGTCGTTAAGCTTGGCACTAGCCACCAAGGATAGAGTAACTAAGGTTAGAACTAATACCATTAGCATAATTTTCTTTTTGCTCATTCTTTACGCCTCCTAAAAGTTTGACTTCATTCTAACAATCCCTTTTTTAATATTCTAGTTTTACAAATTAACTCCTCTACTGGAGAAGTAAATTTTTCATTCACTGGAATCTAATAAGCTCTACCCCAAATAACCATGGCCTTAGCAGGTTTGCCACAGATAGCGCAAGTGTCACTTAAGTGCTCACTCTCAAAAGGCATACAGCGACTAGAAGCTCTAGCCACTTCCTTAACCTGGTCTTCACAAGCCCTATCACCACACCACATAGTTTTGACAAAACCTGGCTTTTTATCCAAGTTTTCCTTAATCTCTGCGAGGGAATAAGCTTTAGAAGTATGCTCTTCTCTGTGTTTAAGCGCTTTCGCTAACAAACCATCTTGGATCTCTTGAAGGATCTCTGGTACTTTTTGGGCTAGTTCGGCGATATTAACGGTTAGTTTCTCACCATTATCGCGACGAACTAATACAACTGTACCATTTTCTACATCTCTAGGACCAATCTCTAAGCGTAGAGGTACGCCTCGCATCTCATGCTCCGAGAATTTCCAGCCGGGGTTCTTATCAGAATCATCCAGTTTAACCCGGACTTTAGCCTTTAAGGTAGTAAAGATCTCTTGCGCTTTTTCCAAAACCCCACCTTTATGAGTAGCGATTGGAACTATCACTAGTTGAATTGGCGCTACTCTTGGTGGCAACACTAAACCACTGTCGTCGCCATGGACCATAATAAGAGCACCAATAAGTCTAGTGGTAACTCCCCATGAGGTCTGGTAGACATAGCGATGGGTGTTGTCTTTGTCTAAATAACGAATATTAAAAGCTCGGGCAAAGTTATCACCAAAGTTGTGGGATGTACCACTTTGTAAAGCTTGACCATCATGCATTAAGCTCTCTATGGTATAAGTAGCTTGAGCACCAGCAAATTTTTCTTTTTCTGTTTTCTGTCCTTTAATAACTGGAATAGCCAGAAAATCTTGGCAAAAATCCGCATAGACATTAAGCATTCTTAAAGTTTCTTCTTCTGCTTCTTCCATAGTTGCATGAGCTGTGTGACCCTCTTGCCATAAAAATTCTGTGGTGCGTAAGAAAGGTCTGGTGGTTTTTTCCCATCTAACTACGTTAGCCCACTGATTATAAAGTTTAGGCAGGTCACGGTAAGAACCGATTATGTTAGCATAGTGTTGACAGAAAAGAGTTTCCGATGTTGGCCGAACACATAGTTTTTCTGTTAACTCTTCTTCTCCACCATGAGTAACCCAAGCTACCTCAGGGGCAAAACCCTCAACGTGATCTTTTTCCTTGTTCAATAAGCTCTCGGGTATAAACAAAGGCATATAAACATTTTCATGACCAGTTGCTTTAAATCTACTGTCTAGTTCAGCTTGGATATTCTCCCAAATGGCATAACCATAAGGACGAATAATCATACAACCCTTTACTGAGGAGTAGTCAGCCAAATCAGCTTTCTTGACAACATCTGTGTACCACTGAGCAAAGTCGGTATCCATAGCGGTAATAGCTTCGACTAGTTTTTTATTTTTCGCCATAAATAACGCTCTCCTTCCCAAAAAAAAATATCCGTCCCACTAAAAGGGACCGGATTCCGGCGGTACCACCCTCATTGTATGCTAATAGCCTACCTCTTTTAGCTGGTAACGGAAGCTATCCGCTGCTTCTAACAGAGGCTCAGAGAGTGGGTTCTGCCTAAAAGATGGTAGGAGTTCTCAGCTTATACTCCTCTCTCTGTAGCCATCTTACTAGCTTACTATTTCTCTTCAACGCCTTTTTCTACTCTCACTATCATAAATTAGTGTATCGTTACTGTCAACTGTTGGGATTAAAACCAAAGTCAGGTTAGGCTTTCTGATAATTTTTATAGTATTACCGAAGTTTTGTCTCAAGAATTACCATTATTTGCCCTATTTAGCTTAAGTAAATTAACACAAATAACCGTCTCTAGCCTAGTTTTTGCTATGTTTTGCGAACGGGCAACTCTGTCAATAGCCACTTCCACTTCTTTTAACACTCTCATTTTGTACTCTTCATAGGTCTCAAAGGATTTTATTTTTATTTTGGATACCTGTTTTAACCTGCGTTTATATCTTTTCACTTACTTCACCTCCGCAGGTTTATTTGAGTTAAATCATCTAGCCAATGATATATATGTCATTATCATTAACCAAACAACCTAATTAATTCCTTACAGTCTACTTACACATCAAAATACGACTTATATTAATCTATTTACAAAGTTGGTATCGCCTTTGCTCAGGGCCTGAAATTATCATATTAATTCTTCCCTTTCTTAATTAAAGCTAATCGTTCTAACTTCCTATTACCTCTTATGGAAAAAAATAAACTTTGTTACCAGATAATTTTTTGTTAGTTAAGGCGCACTAAAACAGGGACCAGGTTAGCCCCTGGTCCTTTAACAAGCTAAAATGCCTTGTTCGCTTTCAGCAGTTATTTCATCTTCGCGGTCTAAAATAGCTTTATATTCTTTAAAGTGAGAGCGAAAAGTTTCGCCATCGATCCTTTCATTGGCTTGCAAAAATTCAGCAATTTCTTTTATAAAGCGAGAAAAGCGTTGTAACTCTTCTTTAATAAAGATACCTTCGTTATTAATTATCCTCATAATTTCATAATTCAATTCATTTTGACCAATCTCTTCTGCAACAATTCCTAAACGAGATAAGCCTGCTAGCACAATTCTCTTACCCATTCTCGATGCTTGGGAAAAATCATTTTGGCTACCTGTGCTCATTGAACCTAAAATAATCTCTTCCGAGAAAGCTCCACCTATAGCAATACGAATTTGATTGAGGAGTTCTTCTCTAGTATAGAGATACTTATCTTCAAGCGGTGCTTGTCTCACAAAACCCAAAGCTTGGCCCCTGGGTATAACAGTCACTGCTGCTACTGAACCTGGAGAAACCAGTTCACTAACCACAGCATGACCAACCTCATGAATAGCTACTCGTTTCAGTTCCTCTTCAGGTGGCCTACGGTCTAGTTTTTCACCTAACATAACTTTCTCTTCAGCATCGACAAAATCTTTTTTGGTTATCTGGTGAAAATTACGCCTGTGAGCATTAATAGCAGCTTCATTAACTAAGCTTTCAATATGAGCACCAGAAAAGCCATAACATTCGCGAGCTAATTCATCTAGATCAACATCAGTAGCTAGGGGTTTCCCTTGGGTGTGGATCTTTAAAATATGAAGTCTACCTTCTTTATCAGGTAAATCCACCCTTACTATACGATCAAAACGGCCAGGACGTAAAATTGCTGGATCAAGGATATCAATACGGTTAGTAGCTCCAATAACTAATATCTGTTCACTACTACCAATGCCATCCATCTCAACTAGTAGCTGATTTAAGGTCTGATCATACTCTAAATGACTAGCATGTCTACCTCTAGCACCACAGAGTACTTCAATCTCATCAATAAAGACAACAGAACCTTTTTTATTTTGTTTAGCTAAATTTCTAGCTTTATCAAAGATATCACGGACTCTTTTGGCACCTACACCAGCATAGATCTCAACAAACTCAGAACCAGAGGCATGTAAAAAGGCTGAACCAGTATAGTTAGCAGCTGCTTTCGCTAACAGTGTTTTGCCTGTACCTGGTGGGCCCGATAAAAGAATTCCTTTTAACGGTCTAATACCGAGGATTTCGGTTCTCTCTTTATCTAAGGCAAAATCCAAAGCCTCTTTTAGCTCTCTTTTGGGCACTTCCTGTCCACCAATATCGTTAAAAGTAATCTTTTGTACTGTACTTTTCCCGGTACCTAGTTTAGCACCAGCTAGTTCTCTACCAGGCATAAAGTTATAGAGAAAAAACCCAGCAATTATAACTAAGATAACTGGCCAGACATTTACACCACTTTGCCCCAAAAAAACTAATAAAGCTAATGAAGCCCCTAAGGCAATCTCTTTCCAATATTTATTCATGACTTAGCTACCACCTTGCTTATAAGTCGCGGTCTTAAGGGCGCTTCTGTCAAGAGATATAGCTGCCCTTCGCCAAGAAATTGTACATAAAGATAGTCATTTAAGATAACCATCTGAGCCTTAGAATCTATTGCTCTAAGTCTAGACAAGGCTGTGTAATATTCTTTATTGGCCAGACCTTCTCTAATAATTAGCTCTGCATCTTGCCATAGCTCTTGATTTTCTTTAACTTCTAGCACTAATATAGCTTCTACAAAACGTTTTTGGATAGGTTTATTTTCTAGCAAGTCTATTATTTTTTGCGGATTTTCCCCGTCCCAGACCAGTTCTAAGCGATCTTTCTCGTAGGTATAACTTTCAAGATTAGCATTAGTTAAAAGTGTATCTAAAGGTTTGTTAACAATATAATGAGTTATAATGACGCGTACGGAGAAGATGGCCAGAAAAACCAGTAAAAAGACTATAAGAATAACATTCAGCCTGAGACCGAATATTTGCATGGCCTAATCTCCCTTCCTAGGCATAGCCTGATTATAACATAAAAAAAACCGGCCTACCTCATTTGGCGGCCGGCAATATCTGCCTGAGCTGGTTAATCAGATCCTACTCCTTTAAAACATGAGCGCCTTTGATGTAATATTCCACACCAGAGAGTACTGTAATAGTTGCCGAGAGATAAAGTAACGGTGTACCAATTTTATAACCTAACATTATGGCTGTAACCGCTAAAAATTGCACAGCTGTTTTAAGTTTACCAAAATTAGATACTTTGATCTCTACACCATTTGTTGCAGCAACTAATCTAAGTCCCATTACAGCAAATTCTCGCGCTAATATTACCATAGCAATCAGAGCATTAACTTTCCCTAACTGAACTAAGGAAAGCAAGGCACCAGTAATTAACAGCTTATCAGCAACTGGATCTAATAGAGCTCCTAACTTTGTAACCATTTTACCTTTTCTGGCTAAATAGCCATCAAGGTAATCGGTTAACGCAGCTGTTACAAATAAAACAGTAGCTATTAAATCACCACTTGGGAGTTTAAAAAGAGCAAACACCATAAAAACTGGTACTAAAAAAATCCTACTAAATGTTAACCAATTGGGTAAATTCACTTTCTAGGCCCCATATAGGCCTACACCTCCAATCAAACCTGTTGCCTTCTTAGCTATTAATTTTCCACATCACCCGCTAGATCATATTCGATAGCTTGGGTAATTCTCACCTGGATAATATCTCCTGGTTCTGGTACCTTTTCTGGCATACCAAAGTAGGTCAAGCCATCTATCTCTGGGGCTTGAAACTTGGTTCTCCCAACCATAACCAGATCGCTCTCTTCACTTGGACCCATAACAAGAACAGGGTAGGTGCGATCCAACTTAGTTTCGTTTTTAGCTAAGGATATTTTCTGTTGCAGGGTCATCGCTTGGTTCAAGCGTTCCCTAGCAATCTCTTCAGGCACTTGAGGAGTTAGATCATAAGCTTTTGTACCTTCTTCAGGAGAAAAGGCAAAGATACCTACATGATCAAACTTCACATCTTCTAAAAACGCTTTTAGTTCTAAGAAATCTGCTTCGGTTTCACCAGGATAGCCCACTATAAAAGTGCTCCTTAGGGCTACATCGGGCATAGCTTTTCTAATATCTGCAATTAATTTATAGGTAGCATCTTGCCTAAATGGTCTACCCATGCCCTTTAATACCTTTTCCGAGATATGTTGCAAAGGCAAATCGATATAATGGCAAAATTGTTTTGTTTCAGCCATGGCCTCAAGTATATCAGATGTTAGGCGTGTCGGATAGCAATATAGCGTTCTTAACCAAATATCTTCAGGTAGTTCCCTACCCAGTTTTCTTATAAGTTCAGCAAAACCTTGGTTATTTTTTAAATCTAGCCCATAGGCGGTAGTGTCTTGAGCTATTAAAGTTATTTCTTTTACGCCCTCTTTTACTAAAAGCTGAGCCTCAGTAACAATGTCCGTAAGTTGTCTACTCCTTTGTGAACCCCTTATAAGAGGAATAGCACAATAAGCACAATGATTGAGACATCCTTCAGCAATCTTTAAATAAGCAGAGTAACTAGGCGTACTCCTTTTTCTTGGTGCCATACCTGGGACATAGCCTGTCCGCTCACAAAATAGAGGTTTCTGGCCCTCTAGCGCTTTATAAACTACTTCGTTAATTCTTGGCAATTCCTCTACACCTAAGATACCATCAATTTCTGGCATCCCACGAAGAAGTTCCTTACCATAACGCTGAGCCAGACACCCCGTTACTATTAGAGCTTTGCAGTTTTGGGTTTTCAGATCACTAGCATCAAGAATAGTATCTATAGCTTCTTTTTTAGCACTTTCTATAAAACCGCAGGTATTGATGACAATAACATCAGCTTCTGCGGGATTCGTTTCGAGAGAAAATTCCTGTCCTAAAAACCCTAACATAACCTCAGAGTCGACTAGGTTTTTGGGACATCCTAAATGAATTAAGGCTACTTTGTGCAATCCACACACTCTCCTTGACAGCTTCTTTAATGATTATAACACAGTAGAGTTATTCACTGCTAGCCAATACACACTGCTGTCAGGAGAATCTAATTAGCCTAAGAACTCTCTAGCAGCTAGAACTAGTTTGGTGCGCTCTCTAATACCACTTTTCCGATAGACACTGCTAACATGATTTTTTACGGTCTTGATACTAATGTATAGCTTATTTGCAATCTCTTCGTTACTTAACCCTTCGGCCAAACAAACCAAAATCTCTTGTTCTCTAGAAGTTAAGGAGAGAAAAGGAGCTTTCATGAAGAGAAGTAACTGCCCTAAAGAATAATCTAAACGTCGTAAACTTTGTCTTAAACAAATGACTCTTGGCAGTTTCTCTGTCTCTTCGGTCCCTGTTTTTAATACATCTAGTACTACCTGTAAACAGGCTAGACTTTCCTCCACTTCCATTAAAGCAAAACTTCCTGTCTCTTTGAGTGCCCTTTTTATAGTCTCATTTTGCTCTTTGAGAAGTTCTATCTTTTTATCTATTTTATCAGATTGGAGCATGATCTCATGGTGTAACTCGCCATCTATCTCTTTAAGCCAATTTTTTAGTTGGTTAAAAACAGGTTTTTGCTTTTTATAGCTTTCAAACAAACCTTCAAGGCTTTTGCTCCACCTTAGCCCTGGATATTGATTATCCACTGACATCTTGACGCCCTCCTTGTATAGAGGTCTTTTTGAGCACAACATTGCCTTTTGCAATTGGCGCTTGCTATAGAATATGTTAGGGATTAATCAACAGCCACAGATATACGATACAAGAACTATATCCTTTTTTGCTATTTATTTTTACCACCCTCTTTTAGGTAGTCTAAAGTACTCACATTATTAATTACCCTCTAGTCTACCTAGAACTAAACTATTAAACTATCTACCAAGTAGTCATAGGCCTAACGAATTGCTTAGTTTAATTTTTAGATAAAAAAAAAGGGAGGGACTTAGCTCACTCCCTTAAAATATGAAGTTTTAAAGATCACTAATTAAGGTCATCCTCTTACTCATCATCTGGTAATAAATAGTAAAGTAATAAACGAGCAATACCAAGAAAAAGCGGTATTAAACCACCTAAGATCCAAGGTCCTACTCCCATGAAAAGAAGTCCGATAGTTAATGCGCCACCTACAGCAATTAAAGTTAAACCTGAGCGCAGGTTACCTAATTTAGTTGTTGGTTCATCGCTATCACCTTTAGTAGCTATTTTCTCAACTACCTCAGGGGCTACCCCCTTATTTAGCATTAACTCTTTTTCTTTATAGGAGAAGTAATTAGTGATTGCTACAATAATAATGATAAACGAAAATACTAAGGTAATAATACCGATTGTAAAACCCATTACCAAGCCACCACCTTTTTAATATCTACAGATCCTAAGTCGGCACGAATCTCTAAATTACCAGTAGGTGTACCCGTACCCAAAACACCACGGATCTTATGTCCTAAACCTTGACGACTACTACCAAAAATACTTGAAATCGTAAAATCTGAGTCTAAACTTCCTAAATCAACTTCGGCATCTATATTAACACAGGTATCAGCTGGTAGGGTAACACGCACACTACCTAAAGATGCTTTAATTGAAGATTCAGTAGCTAATCTACCGGTATAAATTACTTCACCGAGATCAGCTGATACAGACAGTCTTTCCTTAGGCGTTATATTATAAAGTTTGACAGCACCTAAGTTAGCATTAACTATCAGTGACCCTTGATGGTTTTCTATATTTACCTCGCCAAGGCTAGCATTAATTTTTAAATCACCAACACCATCTTTACTGGTAACCCTGCCCATAGAAACATCAAGGGCTAGGCTTTGCAGATCCCGAGGAACAATAACTGTACCATTAAAGCCAGTTGTCCCCTTAAACGAACTAGGTTTCTTCCAAGTTATAACCACTTCGTCACCATAGCGTTTTTCATCGATGTAAGAATTAACTAGCATTGAACGGTCGACTCTATTTAAAAGCACTTTTTCTCCCTTAAAAGTAATTTCGTTGACATCTGCATATTCTATCTTTATGTTGCCCACAAAATTGTCTAGTCTAATTTTTTCAGCACTAGCAAAACTCTGTTCGAAGTCTTCTCTATAATAAGGCGAGTTTAAGTCCCCTTCATTCCATTTCCAACCCCACATATAGGGTATATTAAAACCTTGCACCAAACTGAGATCTCTACTGGTTTGAAAAATCCCATAAAGGACTACTACCTGCAACACAATAAAAAGCAACAGAAATAATTTACGCATCCTTAATTCTCCTTATCTATAAATAAGTAGAAGATCATATAGAAATTACCGATAAAGATAGGAATCAGACCACCAAGAAGCCAGGGTCCACGACCCATTGTGTTTAGCCCAATAAGTAGCGCTAAACCAACAGCAATTGTATTAACCCCTTTAACCAAAAATTTTTTATTAATTGTAGCGTTAGGTTTCAATAACTTTTGTTTCTTATACTCCATAAAGACCGTGATAATACCTAAAGCGAGAAAAAAACCTACGATTAACATGACCAGAATAATCGGATTCATATTACGGAACCCCTTTCCTTATTAATAACTAGGCCATCTGACTTTGCTTCTCAAAATTAGTTACTCGATGCTAGCTTCTCATTAGCTTGATATTGCAGTTGGTAAAGTCGGTAATAAAGTCCACCCTTATCCAACAGTTCCTGGTGATTGCCCATCTCGACGATCTCACCTTTATGGAGCACAATAATCTTATTGGCATGTTGAATTGTCGATAATCGGTGAGCAATTACAAGAGTTGTTCTGTTTTGGGTTACCTCTTTTAAGGCTGCTTGAATCAGTTGCTCTGTTTCTGTATCAATATTAGCAGTTGCTTCATCTAAGATTAAAATATCTGGATCAAAAGCAAGAGCTCTAGCGAAAGCTAACAATTGTCTTTGACCTGCAGATAAGGTTGAACCTCTTTCGGTCACCTTCTCATCATATGCTCGAGGTAATCTCAAAATGAAGCTATCGGCACTCACAGCCCTACAGGCTGCTTGGACCTTAGCTAGGGTTATCTCTTGGTTATTAAGCTTAATATTAGATTTAATATCACCAGAGAATAAAAAGACATCTTGTAAAACAATACCAATACGCTTACGCAAAGCCTCCAGATCCCAATCTTTCACATCAATACCATCAATTAAGATCTGACCTTTTTGAATATCGTAAAAACGATTGACCAAATTGATTATAGATGTTTTCCCAGCTCCTGTATGCCCTACAAAAGCCACAGTTTCCCCTGGCTTAGCCACAAAGGAGATGTTTTTTAACACATAGTTATCATCTTTATAAGCAAAAGTGACATTCTTAAATTCAATTAAGCCCTCTCTTTTTTGAGGAATAATAGGTAATTCTGGATTTGTAATACTAGGCTTAGTATCTAGGAGTTGGAAGATACGCTCCGAAGAAGCCATTGCAGATTGCATAATGTTAAATTTCTCGGTTAACGAATTAATAGGGCCGAAGAAACGCTGTACATAGTTGACAAAAGCAAACAAGAGACCAAATTGGATCGTAGCTCCTAAAACATATTTACCCCCAAAATAAATAATTAAAGATAAAGCCACATAATAGATAAGCTCCATAACTGGTCTAAAAATAGCATAAACAGTGATCTCTTTTAGGGTGGCCTGTCGGTAGTTGCCATTAATTTTCTGAAACTCAGCATTTTTTTTCTTCTCTTGGTTAAAGATCTGAATAATCCGCATGCCAGAGATTGATTCACTTAAAAAGCCATTCAGCTCAGACAAGTGACGGCGAACCTCACGATAGGCTTGGCGAATAATCCTGCGAAAGAGTATCGCGGAAAGAGCAATTAAAGGAACGACACTGAATGCTATCAAAGATAGTTTGAGATCCATCTTTAGCATTATAACAACAATTCCCACTAAGGTAAGAATGTCTCTGAGGGTGTTGACTAAGATATCTGTGTACATTTCATTGAGATTTTCAACGTCATTAGTCGCTCTTGTGACTAAACGGCCAACATAATTTTGGTCGAAAAAAGCTATATCTAAATATTGCAGATGTTCAAAAACCTGTTGCCTAATACTAAAGATAATAGATTGACCCGTGTAGTTTAAAAGGTAGGATTGTAGATAACCTAAAATAGCTAACCCCATCATTAAAAATAAATAAAACAGAGAAAGATTAACTACCGCTTGATAATCACCTACTCGCATTGCTTTAAGTTCCGATTTAGGGACTTTGATAACCGGGTAAGATGTGCCTTTGTATTGCAAAAGTCCATCTTCAATCTTGTAGGTGCCACTTACTTTAATCAGCACTAAAAAGGCAGTCCCTTTTTGTTGGATTAAATAATAGTTATCTTCAGATTGGCCTCTCCCGTGGACAAAGGCTCTGCCCTCAATTCCTTCACCTTGATATTCTGGTACTTCCTCAATTGGTACTGGTATAAAAGGATTGTTAGAAGCATCTAGATGATCATCAACGATGATCTTGAGTAGATATGGTCCTGCTAAATCACCTAGGGTAATTACTACTAGTAATAAAAGAGCGATGATCAATTTGCCCATATGGGGTTTAGCATATGTGAGTAATCTTTTCATTAATTTACTATCGTAAGCTTTACCTAGAATTTCTTCATCTGCCAACACTCTCACCTCACTTAGGCATATTCTTTGATCTGCTTTTCTAATAATTGTCTTCTATAAAGATCAGCATAAAAGCCATTCTTTCTAAGGAGTTCTTCATGGTTGCCTCTTTCTCTAATCCGACCTTCTTCTAAAACAATAATGTCATCGGCATCTTGCACTGTAGAGATCCGGTGAGCAATGATAATAACGGTCTGTTCTTTAGTTTTCTGATGTAGGTTATTTAAAATTAACTCTTCGGTTGCGGTGTCTACAGCTGAGAGACTATCATCTAAGATAAGAATCGGTGCATTACGAATTAAAGCCCTAGCAATCGAGACCCTTTGTTTTTGGCCACCTGAAAGGGTAACGCCACGTTCTCCTACTTTAGTATTAAACTGTTCGGGAAACTCTTTAATATTCGCATAAACTCCTGCTTGTTTCGTGGAGTCTTCAATTTCTGCAAATGTAGCGGTCTCCCTACCGAACGCAATGTTTTCCTCAATGGTTGCCGAAAAAAGAAAGTTGTCTTGTGGTACACAAGCGATATTATCTCTTAAAGTTTTTAGAGGGTACTCTAAGATATCCCGGCCATCTAGATAGAGCTGACCTGGGTCTGGGTTATAAACTCTTAGAAGTAATTGAGTTAAAGTGGTCTTTCCACTACCGGTCCTACCAATAATAGCTACCTTACTACCTTTTTTAATCTGCCAATTAATATCTTTTAAGGCAGTTGCCTGTTCAGGATAGGTAAAAGTAAGTCCACGAAACTCAATATTACCTTCTATAGATTGAAGGGAATAGTCTGTTCTACTGCCATCTGCTACCTCAGCTTCAGCTGAGAAAAGCTCCCACAATCTCTGCATAGAAGCTTTAGATCTTTGTATTAGGTTAAATAGCCAACCTAAATTAAGTAAAGGCCAGGTCATATTACCTAAATACATAGTAAAAGCCATCAAATCCCCAAAAAGCAATGTGCCATCGGCGACTAAACCACCACCATATAAAATAACTACCACAAAAGTTAAGGTACCTACAATACCACTTAAGGGGCCCATTAAAGTGGAGATACGAATCATCGACATATGAGCTGACATATTCTTTTTATTAGCCTGGCGAAAGTTTTCGATTTCAGCTTTTTCTTGAACAAATGCCTTTACTACACGCTGACCGGAGATGTTTTCTTGTACTTTATCAGTTAGATTAGCAAACTCTTCTTGTACTCTACGAAAACGCATACCAATTATTCGCGCTAAAAACACTGAAGCTATAACCATAACAGGCAGTGGTAAAAGCGAAAAGAGCGTTAAAGAGGGGTTTGTCCTCATCATTAAAATAAAACTCATAAGAATTAAAGAAATAGCATCTAAAGCTAATAAAACACCATTACCTAATGCTTGCCTTACTGCCATTACATCGTTAGTTGCATGAGCCATAAGGTCGCCGGTTTTGTGTTGGTTATAAAAGTTTTGCGAGAGCGTCTCTAAATGCAAATAAAGCTTCTCGCGTAAATCACACTCAATAATGCGACTAGTACCCATTACATATATACGCCAAGCCCAACGGCCAATAGCCATAATAAGTGCTAAACCTAAGATCCAAATTACTTGGATTAAAATACCTGAACTATCCAATAAGCCTTCAGAGATTCCGTTTACAGTGTTTCTAATTAGACCTGGAATATAAGATTGAGTAAAATTAACTAAAAATAAGGCACTAATACCGATCAAATAGCGTTTCCAATATGGTTTCACTAACGTTAAAATAAACTTGCGCATTCATACACCTCCCCAAAATGGCGTGATGATCAATATAATTGTTCTTAGATAAGCATTTTGTTCCTGCTTTTTAAGGCAAAAAAAAAGCCTTAGCAAAGCTAAGGCCTTATTTTTCTTATCTGTGGTTTTCGAAGCACTTGCTGCAATAAACCGGACGGTCACCTCTTGGCTTGAATGGAACCTGAGTTTCAGCACCGCACTCGGCACAAGTAGCACTGTACATTGTTCTCTCACTATTTCTGCCACCATCATTGCCTCTTGATGCTTTCATTGCTTTACGGCAATCTGGGCAACGGGTTGGTTTGTTGGCAAAACCCTTCTCAGCATAAAACTCCTGCTCACCTGCTGTGAAGACGAATGTCTTGCCACAGTCACGACATGTTAAATTAATGTCCTGATACATTAAGTGACCTCCTAAAGGTAACTACCTTGAATATTGCGCCTGTGCTATACACCAGCGTTCTTTAATTATAACAGTAGCTTGTTAATAAATCAATATACTAATGCTTTATTTTTACTTTGATTTTTTGTTAAAATAGCTCTTTTTGCTGTAAAGCACATTTCGGCTTTCTGTATTGTAACCTAAAAAAGGCATTTTTAATCAATAAAACATTATTAAAATGACATTGCAAGTTTCCATGTTATAAAGCGCAACACCAGGCTTGAAACTGTTACCTATAAACAATTTTTCTAGGTTAAGCTACTGTGTTATAGCTAATTCTGGCAAAAACCGTTATTATAGCGATTAACCTTAATAGCTTACCGTATCTTCTAGCTTGCCTGGTCATTACCACAGTGCTATAATTTAATCGATGTGGGGGTGTAGCTCAGTTGGGAGAGCGCTAGCTTCGCAAGTTAGAGGTCGGCGGTTCGATCCCGCTCACCTCCACCATTTCTCTATTTAGTTTGCTATATTGTCTCATATTCTAATTTATTGCCTGTTTAAGCCTACCTTCTTAGGTAGGCTTTTTTGATCATAAGTATCTTTTCTATAAACAAAGTCTCATCTTAACCCCAGTTGCTGTTATATTCTGCTTGGTAGGTATGGACAGTCGGAAATATTATACATCCCAAAAAATAGGCTTAATTTCAGTAACTTATTCTAAAGATGATCCCTGCTAATCCAGAGATCATCTTTATATAAGTTATTTTTTTTGGCACCTAGGACACAATCCATATAACTCTAATGCATGCCCAGAAATAACATAAGCGGTTTGCTTAGCAACTTTCTCTTCTAAATCTTTTATAGCACAACCATCAAGTTCACAGATATCACCACAACCAGTACAAACAAGATGGTGATGATGTTTTTTCCCTAACACATATTCATACCGTAAGGAGCCATCGGTTAAGGCAATTGTCTCAACAATACCTAGCTCAGTTAGAATCTCTAGCGTTCTATAGACAGTAGTGAGGCCTAATGTCTTCTCTAAACCTTCATAGATCTCTTTCGCTGTATAATGCTCACCACTTTTTAAAAAATCTAAAACCAATTGCCTAGGACCAGTTATTTTATAACCAGCTTTTTTGATAGTTGCTTTATCTTTCAATTTTCTCACCTCTACCACGACGGAAATGGCGCTTTTTAGGTGAAAAGAGGGTGCTAAGTAAAAACTCCAACCCTAAGATTAGCACAATACTTGCTCCTGAGGGTACATCCCATACAAACGAGATAATTAACCCTACTAAAGAAGCTAACGCTCCTAAGAAGATACTAATAACGATCATCCGTCTAAGCGAATAGGTTAATTGATAAGCACTAGATGCTGGTATTACCATAAAGGCTGTAACCAACAATTCACCCACTACTTTCAATGAAGCCACAATGGAAACCGCTAAGAGACTGAGAAAAAGAAAGAAGATCTGAGGCAGGGGGATACCCGAAGCTTGAGCCATGGTTTCGTCAAAAGCCCAGTAATAAAAGGCTCGATAGCCAAGGATTAATACTGTAAAGACGCCAATAACCACCAAACCCATATAGTATAGATCCTGTCCTGATACAGCTAAGATATTGCCAAATAAAAATCCAAAAAGTTCAGTGTTGTACTGCCTCATCATACCGATAAACAAGACAGCGAGAGCCATCGTTACTGCAAAGAGAATTCCTGTTGAAGCATCAACATTAAGGTTACCTTTCCTCGATGAAATTCCAATTAACCAAACCATAATAAGCGAAAAAAGTAAGCCCATCATAAAAGGGTTAGCTCCAATTAAAAAAGCTAAAGCTACACCAGCGAAGGCTCCATGCGCAATACCTGCTCCCACAAAAGATAACCCTTTTAAAACTACAAAGACACCTAAGAAAGAGCACAGACTGCCAATTAATACAGCTGCTGCTAATGAACGCCAGAGAAAGGTATATTCGAAAATTGCTAACATTAATCTTCTCTCCTTTCAAAGTAGCTATTAGCAGTGCCATTAAATGATAGTACTTGCTCAATACGCAATATACGTTCTGCCCAGTTTTTCAAAAAGAACTGATCATGAGTTACTGCTATCACAGTTAATTTATCTGCAACTGTGAGGTTTTTGACTATCTGCAAAATACCCTTTTGAGAAGGCAGATCAAGCCCTGTTGTTGGTTCATCTAGTAATAATAATTGAGGTTTGCTCACTAGCGCTCTCGCAATTAAGACCCTTTGTTTTTGACCTCCCGAAAGATGTTCATAAGGCTCACCTAACATACCAAGCATATCTACTTCATCTAAAGCTTCATGAATACGTTTTTGATGGCTTTTATCTACTGGTTTTAGGAGACCAATTTCACTATAAAGACCAAGTTGCACAATATCTTCAATCAAGGCAGGAAAGTGAGGATTTATAGCACTTTGCTGAGGCAAATAGGCAATTGCTCTTTTTACCAAACGGTTTTTGTAAGGATTTTCTCCTAAGATGAGAACCTCACCTGAAAAAGGTGTTAAAAGGCCCATTATTACCTTCAGTAGGGTACTTTTACCACCACCATTAGGACCTACAATGGCTATAGCTTCCCCCGCATCTACCTGGAAAGTTATATCTTTTAGAGCTAGGTGCCCTGGGTAACCTGCAGTTACCTTATTCATTACTAATAAGTTTTTTTGTAGCAAACCAATCAAACCCTTCAAAAATAAGCTAGTAGAACGACATGCTAAATGAAAATATTTTTCACTTACAGTATAAGACTTTAGTGTAAAAAAAGGAAGGGGGATTAATCCTTCCTAAGCTTTTTTGTGTTTTAACCATTCCGTAAAGTCTTCTAGAGAATAGGTATTTATTATCTGTTCTTTAGGAACTAAACCGCGTCTAGCTGTCATTACACCCCAGATCATATTTCTAAGACCTTGGGGAGAATGGGCATCAGTGTTAATCACAATTTTTACTCCCGATTCGAGACAGGCTTCTAACATCTCCCAAGGAACATCCAAGCGATCAGGAGTAGCATTAATCTCTAAAACTGTACCTGTATCTTTACAGGCTTTTAAGATCTCGTCCCACAAAAACTCATAACCACTTCTTTTGGCTAACAAACGTCCTGAGATATGACCAATAGCCCTAACATAGGGATTTTCGATCGCTTTAATTAATCTTTGGGTCATCTCTGACTTAGCCATTTTAAAATTAGAATGAATAGAGGCAATAACCCAGTCTAGTTTAGCTAGTGTTTCCTCAGGAAAGTCTAAAGAACCATCTTTTAAAATATCAACTTCTGTTCCTTTAAATATCTTAATCTCTAGTTCTTCATTAAGTTTTTCAATCTCTCTACCCTGTTCAGCTAGTCTTTCTGGGGTCAGACCCCTAGCTATAGTTAAAGAACGAGAATGGTCGCAGATGGCAATATATTGATAACCAAGAGACTTTGCACTACTTGCCATCTCATTAATAGTAACAGCACCATCAGAATAACGACTATGCATATGGAGATCGCCTTTAATATCAGCTAACTCCACCAATTGAGGTAACTCTTCAGAGAGAAAATTCAAAGCTTTTTTTGCATGTCTTAACTCAGCAGGCACAAAGTTATAGTTAGCAGAGATAAATACCTTTTCTTCTTCATCCTCGCTAGAAACTTCCCTAAAGTGACCGACAAACTCCCCAGGGCCCGTAGTTTTTAGTAGTTCGCTACCAAAGTTTTCTGGAGCCACAAAATGTAGCTGTACCCTATAACCTGCTATTAGATACATCTTGCCATCTTTCTCAATAATTCCCAGGGATTCAAGCAATAATTTTTCGTTTAGTCCCGGCTTTTTCTCCACTAACAGTTCTATTTGGGAAACTAGTGGCTCGTAACGCCGTAATTCGCCGGTTATTTCTACTCTTCCTACTTCGTTAAACTCCAAAAGTTTCTCTTTAAGGGCTAAAGCTACTTCCAAAGCTTCGCCACCTACATAGAGATCTTTGTGTCCTCTATATAGTTCTAAATCAGAAAGTATTTTAAACTCGGACTTAGCGCCAAAACCAGGTAAATCCCGGAGTTGGTGTTCTTTCGCTTTACGTTCTAATGTTTCTAGATCCAAAATATCATTTTGCCACAAAGTTTTTAAACTCTTGGGACCGATACCAGGGAGTCTTGCAATCTCTAGTAGACTTGGCGGAATTTTTTTCCTCATTTTTTTCAATTCCTCAGGTTCTTCACCTTTAATAATACTGTCTACTACCCCTTTAATCCCTGGCCCAATACCTTTAATACCATCTAATTGAACTATAGAGCTAAGGGGTGATTCAAAAGAACGAATCACCCTACTAGCTTCTTTATAGGCTCTAATTTTAAATACATTAGCTTCATCGATCTCTAAAAGTAAAGCTAATTGTTCTAGCTCGTTTGCTATCTGCAAGTTGCGTGCAAACACTACTATATCCTCCTCTGGGGCTCTGACTCAGGAACTACGTATCTTTCGCGAAATGGCTTCATCTGTTCACCCCATTGGGAAGGAAAATTCTTCATCATGAAATCGTAAATACCTGGAGTTAAACCTAGTATATATTGAGCCCATTGGGATTTAATCACAGGTTCTCGTAAAAACTCAAATGGTGCCAAAACCACTAAATTAAGTACAATCACTAGTATTATAATCAGCTTTGCCAAAGAGAAGAAGCCACCCATAGCTGAATCAACTACACCTAAGACACCATCTTGAGTAAATGAACTGACTATATAAGCAACGACTTGAGTGATAATGCCTATACCAACTAAGATCAGGGCATAAGCTAACACAGCTGCTAGATTTTTTGGTAGAGCCCAATTATCTACAAGATAAGTCGCAAATTGAGGTGAGTATCGATTAGCAACCATTAAGGCGACAATTATACCCACAATCTCTAAGATCTCTCTTAAAAATCCTCTGACATATCCTTTCCAGATGGCATAAATGCAAAGAACAATAATGAAGATATCTAGCCAATTTCTCATAGCAATAGCCACTTCTGGCCCCTAATCCCTCCCATCTGGTTAATCCAAAAGTTATTCTTTTCTGGTCGCTTCTCCTAATAATTCCCAAAGCTCCTTTTTTTCATCCCTAAGTTTATTCACTTCTTCCATTAAAGACATCGCTGCTAAAAGTGCAATATCAGTATTTGAAAGATGACAATATTTCTTTGAGAGCGAGGTCAATGTCGCATCTAATTCTTTGGCCATAGCCTCAATCTTATGTGCAGGCTGATCGGCTTTTACACTATAATCTTTTCCCATTAAACGTATTTTTACCCTACTAATATTCTCGGCCATGCTCTCACCCCCATATAAATAGCCCTATGCAGGGCATAAAGCCTTTTCTTCCTGCATAGGGCTTAAATTAACTGCGGATGGTAAACCCAAGCTCAGCCATTTTGTTGCATATTCTTTGCAGGAAGTCATCAATTTCCGCATCTGTCAAGGTCTTCTCTTCGCTCTGGAAAACTAGAGCATAGGCTAAGGAACGATTACCTTCGCCAACTTGAGGACCTGTGTACATATCAAACAGTTCTACACTTCTTAGATGCGTTCCTCCTGCTTCTTCAATAGCTTTCTTAACATAACTTGCCGAAATAGCTTTCGGACCAACTAAAGCCAGGTCTCTTAACACAGCAGGGAAACGCGTTAAAGCCTTATAAACTGGAACTTTAGATAGCCCTTTTGTTAAGGGTTCGACAAGAAGTTCAGCATAATAGACAGGTTGTTCCATTTCATCTGGATGCACCTGACCAATATAGCCAATAACTTCATTTTGGAGCATAATATCAGCGGTTCTACCTGGATGCATTTTAGATCTCATACTTGGTACATAGTTTAGTTCTAGATTTAATCTAGTAGCTAAGTTCTCAACAACACCTTTTAAATCATAAAAATCGGTAGCTTTACCTTTAGCATCAAAATGATCAGCAATACGACCAGTTAAGACCATCGCGATCATTCTTATCTCTTTTGGCAAGTGTTCACTATTCTTCTCATAGGTTCTAGCAATTTCAAAGAAAGCTAGATCCTTTTCTTGGCGGTTAAGATTGTTTTGCACAGCTTGTAAAAGACTAGGTAACATACTAGTTCTTAATACCGCTTGCTCCTCGCTTAAAGGATTAGCGATATAGACTGGCTCTCCTGGTAAACCAGCCAACTTCTTTTCTGATAAAAAGCTGTAGGTGATGATTTCAGACAACCCTTGGCTTGCTAATTCCCTAGCGGTAATTCTCTCTACACTCTGCAAAGAGGTTAGGCCTTTGGAATCTAAATTCCCTTTGGGGATAGTAAGCGGGATGTTGTCTAAACCATATATTCTAGCTACTTCTTCAGCTAGATCCATCTCCCCTTCAATATCCCGTCTATAACTTGGCACCTCTGCTACTAACTCATCACCATTTAGTTCAACCTTAATACCAACAGCTTCCAAGATAGCTGCCATTTTATCTGCTGCAAGATCAATACCTAAACGTCTGTTAATCAAAGAGACATTAGTTTTAATCACGATCTTATGTGGTTTATAAGTTCCTGTTAAAACTACACCTTGATAAACCTGTCCCGAGGCGTATTGTTCTAGTAAACTAGCGGCTCTATCTAAAGCGAGAAGTACATTTTCTGGATCCAAACCTTTTTCAAAACGGGAAGAAGCTTCACTTCGTAAGCCTAGTTTACGCGAAGTGCGTCTGATAGAAGCTCTCTCAAAGTTAGCTGATTCGAGTAAAACGGTCTGGGTGTTCTCAGTAATTTCGCTAGATTCTCCACCCATAATACCAGCTAAAGCAACTGGTTTATTAGTGTCAGCAATTACTAGCATCTCTGGCTCTAAGGACCGTTCTACACCATCTAGCGTTTTAAACTTCTCATCAGGTTTAGCTCTTCTAACCACAATCTTGTTGCCTTCTAAACAACTAGCATCGAAGGCATGTAGTGGTTGGCCTAGTTCTAGCATTACATAGTTAGTAATATCAACTACGTTGTTAATAGGACGCATACCAGCGGCAATCAAACGTTGCTGCATCCATATAGGTGAAGGTCCTAATTTAACACCTTCAATTATCCGGCAAGCATAACGTGGGCAGAGATCATCAGCTTCAATCTCTACTTTAATATGCTCTTTGGCTTCTTTAGCTACCTCATGCAAGATAATGTCAGGTAATTTGACCGATTTGTTCTCAATAATTCCTACCTCACGAGCCATCCCAACCATACTTAAGCAATCGACTCGGTTAGGAGTAATACCAAAGAAGAGAATATCTGTACCCAGTTTTAAGATAGCATTGGCATCTTCGCCTGGTGTGTAATCTATACCTGGTAGAATCATAATACCAGCAGACTTTTCAGCTAAACCCAGTTCTTCTTCTGAACACAACATACCTGCTGAAGGAACACCCCTAAGTTTAGCAGCTTTAATTTTTATACCATTAGGGAGCACAGCTCCTGGCAAAACTACTGGTACAAAGTCGCCTTCTTTAATATTATCAGCACCAGTTACAATCTGCACCATTTCGCCCACGTTTACTTGGCAGATCTGCAATCTATCTGCATCAGGGTGCTTTTCTAATTTCTCTATCTTACCTACTACCAAGTGTTCTACATAATTACCTAACTTTTCTAGTCCTTCTGCTTCTGAGCCTGTAGCAGTTAACTCATTAGCTAGTGAAGTAGCATCTTTGGTAGTTTCAATATATTCTTTCAACCATTCTATTGGCACTTGCATAGTCTTATCTCCCCTCCTAAAACTGTCTTAAAAAGCGAACATCGCTTTCATAGAACAGTCTGATGTCGTCGATACCATAACGCAACATGGCAATGCGCTCTATTCCCATACCAAAGGCAAAGCCATTAAGGTCTCTAGGATCGTAGCCTACATTTTTTAGTACATTAGGGTGTACAAGACCAGCACCTAGAATCTCAATCCAACCTGTTTGCTTGCACAAACGGCAACCACTACCTCCACAAGCAAAACAGCTTACATCAACCTCAACACTAGGCTCTGTAAAAGGGAAATAGCTGGGACGAAAACGTACTTCACGCTCTTCACCAAACAAAGCTTTCAGAAGTACAGTCAATGTCCATTTTAAATCGCCAAAAGTAATATCTTTATCGATAACCAAACCTTCGATCTGATGGAACATTGGTGAATGGGTAACATCATCATCACAGCGATAAACTCTACCAGGAGCGATGATTCTAACTGGAGGCTTTTGTTTCTCCATAGTGCGAATCTGCACAGATGAGGTATGGGTGCGAATTAACTTATCCGAAGAAACCCAGAAAGTATCTTGCATATCTCTAGCTGGGTGATCTTTAGCTACATTTAGTGCTTCAAAATTATGGTAATCGTCCTCAACTTCAAAACCTTCGGCAATGGTGTAGCCCATATTAAGGAATAGCGTTTCGATCTCTTCTTGCACTTGCTTTAGAGGATGTCTATGTCCTAATCTTTGGCTACGACCTGGCAAGGTAACATCAATAGTTTCCAATTTTAGCTGTAAAGAACGGGCTCTTTGTTTTAATTCAGTCTCTTTTGCTTCTAGTTTTTCTTCAACCTTCTTCGATAGTTCATTGACAGCTTTACCGAAAGCTGGTCTTTCAGCTGGTGAAAGGGTACCCATCGATCTTAAGAGACTAGTGATGGCGCCTTTCTTACCTAAGTATTGAACACGGAACTTTTCTAGCGTCAAGAGATCACTGGCCTCTTCTAATTTAGCCCAGACCTCCTCGGTTAGTTTAGAAAGTATATCCATTTAATTCCCTCCTAAAAAAAAAGATGGCCTGACTCGCAAGGGACGAGTCAGGCCCGTGGTACCACCCTGATTAAGAACATATTGTTCTTCACTTAACTCTCTTTAACGGGAGAAATCCGACAGCTCCTACACACCAAATGGCTTCAGGCTGTAGCTCGGAAGTGAACTTCTTAGGTGAGCTCACCCAGAGGACTCACAGTCTCTGATCCTCTGTCCCTGATGGTTGCCCACTTAATACTTTTCTTCGTCTTAGCCTTTGTTTTGCAATTCTTTGTACATGAGGTAAGCTACTAACGACCCGGTGAGCTCAAATACCCGCCAAAAGAAATCCGCATTAAACATACGGACGCCCCACCTTTCGTACAGCCGCTTTGTTTAAACAGATTATAGCATACTATCCTTCTGTCCTCAAGGGCAGCCTTTGGGGGTAATTTTTGCTCTTCTTAGCTTTTACAATACAAAAAGCCAAGCAAGTTAGTGTCAATAATATTTTTTCTTATGCCAAAGAAACCAAATTTTGGCGGAGATAAAAGAGAAGTACCCCAGCAGCAATCGCTGCATTAAGGGATTCCGCTTTAGTATCTATGGGAATATGTACCCTCTCTGTAGCTAATCTAGCTACCTCAGGGGATATACCTTGGCCTTCGTTCCCAATAATTAAGCCTAATCCTTGTTGAGGTTTTAACTCATAATAAGGTTTAGCCTCTTCGAGCATTGCAGCCCAAAGTACTCCCTTAAAGCTTTCTAAGGTTTCTATTTCCACATCAGTTATAAAAGGAAGCTTAAAAAGAGCACCCATGGCACTTCTTACTACTTTAGGATTAAAAGGATCAACAGTATTTTTTAAGAGTACAAGACCGCCTGCTCCAGCAGCTAAAGCTGTACGAAAAAGGGTACCTAAATTACCAGGGTCTTGAATGCCATCTAAGATTAAGAAAAAAGGTTCTTTTCTTAACTGAGTCCAATTATACTCAGGTATCTCAGCTACAGCAATTATCCCCTGAGGAGTAACAGTAGAACTGAGTTCTTGTAGTTCTTTCTCAGATATTTGGATGGGGTTAGGGACCTTTTCTAAGAGATTGAGATCTTTTAAGCTTTCACTATATAAAACAGCTTTTAGTCCTAATCTAGCTTGTAGGGCTTCTTCTAATAGCTTTGGACCTTCAATAACAAAAAGGCCTTCTTTTTTGCGGCTTTTACGATCCTCTAAAGCTTTAATTAGTTTACTGTAGGGAACCATACCTTTCACCTCCTGGAGAGAAAAAATAGGTCCGGTAACCGGACCTATCAATTACTTTGCAGCTTTAGCAACGTTAACTAATTGCTCGAAACCAGTTGTATCACGTACGGCCAAATCAGCTAGCATTTTGCGGTTAACATCAACACCGGCTTTTTTAAGACCACCCATGAATGCTGAATAGCTCATACCATAGGTTCTGGCTGCAGCATTAATTCTGGCAATCCAGAGACGACGGTATTCGCGTTTCTTAGTTCTTCTGTGAACATAAGCATACCACAAAGATTTCATTACCTGTTCATTTGCAGGTCTATATAATTTATGTTTAGAACCAAAATATCCTTTAGCCTGTTTCAGCACTTTCTTGTGCCGACGGCGGCCTGTTACTCCACTTGTTACGCGTGGCATAGCGTTTCACCTACTTTCAAATGTCCTTATGAATAAGGTAGTAATTTACGTACTCTCTTTGCTTCGCCCTCGAACATATAGGCAGCTTTACGAAGCTTTCTCTTTTGTTTTTGTGTCTTATTACTCATCATATGACTACCATAGGCTCTATCAATTTTGATTTTGCCTTTGCCTGTAAGCTTAAAACGCTTAGCAGCACCTCTGTGTGTCTTAATCTTTGGCATTGGAGTAACCCCCTCTCTACTGCTTTGGTGCTAAGATCATGATCATATTATTTCCTTCTAGTCTAGGAGCTCTCTCTAACTCAGCTAAATCAGCTAATTTCGCAGCGATATCGTTTAACACCTGTTGTCCTAGGTGAGAATGAACAACTTCTCTGCCACGGAAACGCACAGAAAACTTAACCTTGTCGCCACGACTAAGGAAGTCCTTAGCTCTGTTGGTCTTTACCTCAAGATCATGAACATCGGTTGATGGTGTAATTCTGAGTTCCTTGACATCAATGACTTTTTGGTTTTTACGTGATTCTCTCTCACGCTTATTCTGTTCATACTTATATTTGCCATAATTCATAACACGGCAAACCGGAGGTGTTGCATTTGGCGCAATCTCCACTAAGTCAAGACTTCGCTCCTCGGCAGCTTTTAGAGCATCACGAATGTCTAAGATACCGAGTTGCTCACCATCCTCTAATACAACTCTAACTTTTCTTGTTTTAATCTGGTCATTGATTCTAAGGTCTTTGCTAATATCTTTTCCCTCCCTAAATTTGAATCAAAAAAGGAGCGGGTAATCCCCGCTCCTCTAAAGCCTATTAATTCGCTTATTGAGTAACCTTACTAGCGATGCTGTAAGGTGAGAAGCGAGGTAGCTTCTTCTTGTAACATTCAAAGTATAGCATCTGCATCATAATGTGTCAACTATAACACATTAAATATCGAGACTAGAGGCAAGCTTAGGCTTACCTCTTAAACATTATTTTTTAAACACACATTCTTGACTCATAGTGCGATTTTCCTTAACCAATCCAGCAATAAAATCTTCTCTGGTCATAGTTCCTAAATCGCCTGCAGTTCTAGAACGAACCGAGATATTACCACTCTCTACTTCTTTATCGCCGATAACTAGCATATAAGGTACTTTCTCCATCTGCGCTGCTCTAATGCGGTAGCCAAGTTTTTCGTCTCTAGCATCGATATGAGTTCTAATATCGTTATCCTCTAATTCAGCTCTTAGTTTCTCAGCCATTTCTTTATGGCTATCGCTGACTGGGATAATCTCTACTTGAACAGGAGATAGCCAAGTTGGGAAAGCACCAGCAAAGTGCTCTGTGAGGATAGCAATAAAGCGTTCGATACTGCCAAAGACTACACGGTGAACAACAACAGGTGTATGTTTCTCACCATCTTCACCAATGTAGTTGAGATGGAACCGCTCAGGCATGAGGAAGTCTAATTGAATGGTACCACATTGCCAGGTTCTTCCTAGACAGTCTTGGAGATGGAAGTCGATCTTAGGACCATAGAAAGCACCATCGCCTTCATTAACTTTATAGTCAACACCCTTATGGTTGAGTGCACCACGTAAAGCATTGGTAGCTGTCTCCCAGATCTCTTCAGAACCTAAAGATCTTTCTGGTTTAGTGCTGAGTTCCACATGATAGTTGAAACCAAAGACCTGTCTGTAGACATAGTCAATCATATCGATAACTCCACTAATCTCAGCTTCAATCTGGTCTGGAGTCATAAAGATATGAGCATCATCTTGGGTAAAGCAACGCACCCTCATCAAGCCATGCAAAGTACCGGATAGTTCATGGCGATGCACAAGACCTAGTTCACCATATCTTAGTGGTAGATCTCTGTAGCTAACTAGTTGTCTACCATAAAGCAACATAGCACCTGGACAGTTCATCGGTTTTACAGCATAGTTGTTATCATCTATGACAGTAAAATACATGTTTTCTCTGTACTTATCCCAGTGGCCAGAGTTATGCCAAAGTTGCTCATTTAAAATAATTGGTGTTTTGATCTCTTCGTACCCGGCTTTACGGTGAATCTTACGCCAGAAATCTTCTAGAGTATTTCTTAGCACCATACCCTTTGGATGGAAGAAGGGGAAACCAGGGCCTTCATCGCGGACACTATAGAGATCGAGCTCTTTACCAATTTTGCGATGGTCTCTTTTTGCTGCTTCTTCTAGCAATCTAAGGTATTCTTTTAAGCTGTCTTTGTCAGCAAAAGCAGTACCATAGATTCTTTGCAGCATAGGTCTCTTGCTATCACCGCGCCAATAAGCACCTGCGAGGCTTAATAATTTGAAAGCTTTCAAACTACCAGTCGATGGTAGGTGAGGTCCACGGCATAGATCTTCAAATTCGCCTTGTTTGTATAAGCTTACTGTTCCTTCAAGTTCTTCGATTAGTTCAACTTTGTATTGTTCTTCCTTAGCTGCAAAGTAGGCTAAAGCATTATCTTGAAGAAGTTCTCTTCTTTCGAAGGGAAGATTTTCTGAAACAATCTTTTTCATCTCTGCTTCGATAGCTTCTAAATCTTTCTCACTTAGTTTTTCAGGTAAATCGATGTCATAGTAGAAACCATCTTTTATTGCTGGACCAATAGCAAATTTAGCTTGCGGATATAGTCTTTTAATTGCTTGGGCCATAATATGGCTAGCTGAGTGTCTAATTACTTCTAGGGCTTCAGGTGATTTAGAAGTAATAACTTCAAATTGTCCTCCACTTTTTAGTGGTTCATTAATGTCTATTAGCTGGCCATCTAGTTTGGCACAGATGGCCTCTTTAGCCAGTCTGTGGCTAATTTCTTCAGCTACCATAAACGCAGTTGTGCCTTCTGCAACTTCCTTTCTACTTCCATCTGGCAAAATCAAAACAAACATGGCCTTACCTCCTTTAAAATTAAAAAGAGCACTATCGCCCAAGGGACGAAGTGCTCGTGGTTCCACCCTAATTCTGCATAGATATACAATCTATGTACTTATCTTTGATAACGGTCTTTGACCGGTCCTTTATACTAGCAAAAGCGTTCCAAAGGACAGCTCCTAGGTGGTCACCTGCTACGTGAAAAGCTTTCAGCCTGGGCTTCTCTCTCTGATTAAAGCAGGAATCTTCCTAATCAAAGCTTTTTATTATGAAAAAGCTTGCAGAAAAAATGGTGGGAGCGAGCGGAATCGAACCGATGACCTCTTGCATGTCAAGCAAGCGCTCTAACCAACTGAGCTACGCCCCCATGTTTTCTGCAAGGTTCTTTATTATATTAGCATCAGAGTTGTGTTGTGTCAACCCTTGTTTTATAACTGATAGTGTCAATTTACTGTTGGAAAAAAGAATACATTCCCGAGCGAATTCATAATTTACATTCCACTTAGTTCAGAGATAACTCAGTTAAAAGAAAGATATAACAAGCGTTTAGAACAAAGTAAACCAGTTCTAGAGGCTTTCTTATCATGGCTTCAAACTAAGAGTAAGCAAACACTACCCAAAAGTACACTGGGTAAAGCAATTGCTTATTGCTTAAATCAATGGGAAAAGCTAGAAGCATTTTTGCTAGATGGCAGGCTTGAGATTAGTAACAATCGAGCAGAAAGAGAAATCAAGCCTTTCGTTTTAGGTCGCAAAAATTGGCTCTTTTCGAATACAGCTAAAGGTGCAACTGCAAGTGCAATTGCTTATAGCATTATAGAAACCGCCAAGGCCAACTCTCTTAATCCTTTTTACTATTTAACATTTCTCTTCGAAAGATTACCGAATATTGATACCAATAATATTGAACAACTTGATGCTCTGCTTCCTTGGTCAACAAGTCTACCAAATGAATGCAAATGTCCCCAAAAGAAAGGATACCATAGCCTCCACTTATATCTAGGTGGGGGCTATTTGACGCTTACAGAGATAACAAAAGCCTACCTCTGTCCAGCTGGTAAAACTACTGTATTTACATTCCACTTAGTTCAGAGATAACC